>Ga0208814_1000295_pt1 | contig 33484 bp, 55 predicted proteins | sample MalvirAntarct_55_FD_184253 | JGI IMG/M metagenome (GOLD analysis project Ga0208814, IMG submission 184253) | Marine viral communities from the Global Malaspina Expedition - Malaspina viral metaG Antarct_55 (SPAdes) (version 2) | ecosystem: Environmental > Aquatic > Marine > Oceanic | place...
CGCGGACGGCGGACCTGTATATATGAGCCGAGGTGGCGAAGCGGAGATGTCGGAGTATCGGAAAGCTTTAATAATGTCCGAATCTAGCGGTCGTTCGGATGTGGTAAATGAAGAAGGCTATATGGGTTCAACACAAGCGGGTGACGAAGCCATAATTGACTTTAAAAAAGCAACAGGCTTAGATTTTACAGATAAGCAGTTTTTAAATGATCCCGATCTTCAAATGAGATTTCAAGATTGGTACGAACAAACAACCATAGACTTTGTCATGGATAAAGGGTTGGACGCTTATATGGGAAGAGTTATTAAAGGTGTTCCTATTACTATGAGTTCGTTGCTTGGAATGGCCCATCTTGGCGGAAACAATGGTATGATGGACTTCCTAGAAAGCGGAGGTCGTGATGACCCTAACGACGGAAACACAAGTTTAAGCGATTACGGCATTAAATTTGCCAATATGGGGATATACGGGAACAGCAGCGGGGCAAGCATTAACCGCGCAACTCCAGAAGCTATTGCAAAATCCTTGAGCGGTTTTGACGACTCGTTAGAATATTTTCGCCCGCAAGAAAGGCCTCCTGAAATAGAGTTTTCTGCTCCTTTAACAAGTTTACGGCCTCAAGCTCGGCCCGCCGCAGCGCCTACAATGCGCCCCCAAAGCCGCCCTCTGGCCCTGCCAGAAGGAACATCCATGATCGAAAAGTATGGTCTGCCCGGTGACATTCCCCAAGGCGGTATTATGTCAGCCAGCCGCTAACGTCTTCTTTAAGAACCTGCCCGGCAAGATCAATCTTGCTGCGCAGGGCGTTCAGGACTTTCTCGTCAATGGTATTAGGTGACACCAAGTCAATATAAGTCACAGCATTCTTTTGACCAATCCGGTGAGCGCGGTCCTCGGACTGTAGTCTTATCTCAAGATCGTAAGAGTTGCTGTAATAGATTACGGTGTTGGCCGCGGTCAGAGTAATCCCGTATCCACCTGTTTTTGGCTGACCGACAAAAAAGCGCAGGGGATCATTAGCGTCTTGAAAGCGGTTAACGATCTCCTGCCGTTCGTCTTGAGGGGTTGCTCCGTAATAAAGTGCGACCGAATCGGGCCCGAAACGGTCGCGCAGGGTCTGGCTAATCTGTTGAATATCGTGAGTGTACGATGCCCAAATGATAGCCTTCCCTGATAGTTCGTCTGTAATGCTCATTAGTTCATTCAGACGGTTGTTCTTTAGCTGCTGTATTTTACCAACGTCGGGCTGGAAGAAACCGCAGCAAATCTGTTGTAGGCGCATTATTTGCGTCAAGACACTTTCTGTCGTCGCAAGATCGCCGTTCTCAAGCTGGGCCAAAGCCAGCTTCTTCATTTGAACGTATACCTTGGCCTGCTCGTCGGTTAGTTCTACGTTTCGTCGGGTGTAAATCTTGTCCGGAAGGTCCAAGCACTCTTCTTTTAAAACGCGGGTAGAAAAGTTGAACAGCCGCTCGTTCAATTCTTCTAATCGACGATACCCCGTTACCTCTTGGAAACTGCGCGCCCCCATTACACGCTTCTGAACTATAGCGTAACGGTTTTGAAAAGCAAAGAAACTGTTAAAACCAAGCGCTTTTTCGTCTAAAAAGTTGCACTGGCTGAATAAATCCATCGGGCTTTTGGTTACAGGAGAGCCTGTGAGTATACGTCGGTACTTACTATATTTAGTAAGTACCATTAGGTTCTTTGTACGTTGAGCCTTGCGGTTCTTAATAGTCGTGCTTTCGTCCACAATCATCATGTTATTAGGGTTCTGCACAAGAAAACGCCCCGCGGCTCGCGCACCTCTGGGAGAGGAAAAAGCCTCTACATTCATTACAAATATTTTAAGACCGTCGAAGTTTTCCATTACTAAGTCTTCTAGCTCCGCAGTATACCGTTTGCTTAAAGAAGGCGTCCAGCTTACCGTTTTGCGCGCAATTCTTTCAGGAAGGTGCAGCGGAATCTCGCCAAGCGCCCAGTTGTCATACACACCTTTAGGGGCAACAATTAGTGCAGAGTTAATCTCGCCCTTTTCAAAAAGTACGCCCATGTTGTCGATGGCTACTTTACTTTTGCCTGTTCCCATCTCCATGAAATACGCATGAAAGCTCGCGTCCCACGAATCTTCTAAAGCTTTGCGCTGGTGGTCGAAGGGCTCTGTTTTATAATTGTACAAGAATTTCTCCTTTTGACGCTTGACTATAAGAACCTATAAGAATATAAGCGTCTTTGTCAAGGCCGTAAAAGGGTCTTTAACAACGAAAGAGAGAAAACATGACCGATATACTATCTATGATGGAATCCGACTTTGAAGAAAACGTCGCAACTTCCATCGAACGTGGCAACTTAGGCGGAATAGCCTTACTAGCCCGCAAAATCAGAACAGCGCAGCAAGAAGTCGAAGAGCTTGATAAAGAACTCAAGGCTCGGAAAAAAGATTTGCTGAAGCTAACAGATGAAGAACTGCCTTCTGCCATGCAGGAACTCGGGCTTTCCTCGTTTTCATTAGATGACGGCTCAACCGTTAACGTAACACCAACTTACGGAGCCAGCATTCTTGTAGCCAACAGGCCGCTTGCATACGACTGGTTACGTCAGAACGGCTATGACGACATAATTAAAAACATTGTGTCCTGCGAATTTGGGCGCGGAGAAGATGGAAAAGCTAGCGACTTTAAGGCGTTTGCATCTAAGCAAGGGTTCCCAGCGGATCAAAGTGAAAGTGTACACTCTGGTACTTTAAAAGCTTTTGTGCGCGAACGTGTGGAAGCTGGAGACGACTTTCCAATGGAACTATTTGGGGCCTACATCGGTCAACGTGCTATCATCAAAGGAGCAAAATAATGGCGAACGCAGTAGCAAAAACTAAAAAAGCAGAAGTGGAAGTGTTCGATACAGCTATGTTCGAACAAGACGCGGGTGCGGGTAACGAAAATGTAGGGTCTGACGATCTCGCCCTGCCTTTCCTAAAGCTTTTGAGCGGTCTGGACTCTATCCTCGACACACACGAAACAGCGCGCAAAGGTGACATCTACAACACCGTCTCCGGCGCTGTGGCAAGCGGTAAGGAAGGGTTAAGCGTAATCCCTTGCGCCTACCAGCGTGTGTTTATCCAGTGGCTCCCACGGGGCTCTGGTACGGGCGCACCAATGAACGTCTACAAGCCCGGTGACCACATGCCAAAGACAGAGCGCAGCAAAGAAGACAACAAAAACTACGTTGTCGGTGGTGACGGGGACTACATCGAAGAAACCCACCAGCACTATGTAATGGTCTTGAACGACGACGGCTCAACCGAAACGGCGCTGATTGCAATGAAGTCCACGCAGCTAAAGAAAAGCCGCAAGTGGAACAGCATGATCCAGTCGGTAACGATGCAAGGTAAGAACGGCCCGTTCACACCACCACGCTTCTCCCACGTTTACCGCATTAAAGCGGAATCAGAGGAGAACTCTAAAGGTAGCTGGCACGGATGGGAAATGTCCCGCGAAAACCCCGTGCAAGACGCATCCGTATACGCCAGAGCAAAAGCTTTCTCTGAAAGTGTCCTGACAGGTGACGTTATTGTGAAACACCAAAACGATGATGACAAAGGCGAAGGCGCTGACGACATCCCGTTTTAAGTTTTACTAGGGGGCTGCTTTGGCAGTCCCCACCGCAAGGACAAAACCATGACAGTAAAAAAGTTCTCGTCCATCTTCGATGGATTAAAAGAAGCTTACGGCACATACAGGATTGAGAAAACTCAGTCCAACGGGAAGAACACAGGCAAAGCAGGCATCGTTCGTGAACCGCGAAACGCGGGTCTATGGGAGGGACACCTGTCTGGAAAAGGAAATTCTATTGGCATCATACCGATTAATGCCGATAACATGTGCAAGTGGGGCTGCGTTGATATAGATCAATATCCGCTAGACCACAAAGTGCTTTTAGAAAAGATTAGAAAATTAAAAATACCACTGGTTGTATGCCGTTCAAAGTCTGGCGGCGCGCATTGCTTTCTCTTCTCAAGTGATTGGGTTGAAGCAAAGGACATGCAGAAATCATTGAAGAGCGTTGCCGCGGCGCTGGGCTACGGCGAGAGCGAGATATTTCCAAAGCAGATCAGACTGCACTTGGACCGCGGAGATGTAGGAAACTTTCTAAACCTTCCATACTACAACGCGGAAGAAGGTCTGCGTTACGGCATCCTAGATGACGGCACTTCAGCCACGCTGGAAGAGTTCTTTGAACTGTACGAGAAACACGTTCAGACACCCGAGCAAATACAGAAGCTACAGATAACAGAAGCCACCGAATCAACCCCCGTAAGAGACGGACCGCCGTGCTTGCAGCACCTCGTCAAAGAGAAAATCTCTGAAGGTGGCCGCAATAACGGTTTGTTTAACATCGGGGTGTATCTGCGCAAAGCTTACCCCGATAGCTGGGAAACAGAAATCCTAACGTACAACATGCAGTACTTCGAGCCGCCGCTCCCACTGTCAGAAGTTACAGTGGTTGCAAAGCAGCTTGAACGCAAAGATTATGCCTACCGCTGTAGCGACGCGCCAATTAACGCGCACTGTAACAGGGAGCTATGCCAAACCCGTAAGTTTGGTATCGGGAGCGCCATACAGAACGCTACAGTAGCTAATTTGCGTAAGTATAACTCAACGCCCCCTGTTTGGTTTATGGACGTTAACGGAGAGCCTCTGGAGCTAGACACCGACGCACTAATGAGCCAGCCCCTGTTCCAGAAAGCCTGCATGGAGCAGCTTAACTTCATGCCCCGCTCAGTGGCAAAGCAACAGTGGGAAGGTCGGATCAGCGCCCTGCTAACAGAGATGCGCGAAAACGAAAGCGCCATCATGGAAGTGGCAGTAGATGCAAGTATCAGCGGGCAGTTCTACGATTACTTAGAAGAGTTTTGCCGTTTTCTCCAGCAAGCGCAGGACAAAGAGGAAATCTTACTTCGCCGCCCTTGGACCGATGAAGACGCAATGGTAACCTACTTCCGCCTAAAAGACTTTGAGAACTTTCTAAAAAAGAACAAATTCTTTGAATACAAGTCACACCGCATTGCTCAACGTCTGCGGGACATTAACGGCGATAGCACTGTGCTCAAGATCAAAGGCCGCGCCGTGCGGGTTTGGCAGATACCCGCATTCGAGTCCGGCGACATCGACATAACAACCCCGGACTTCGCACCAAAACAGGAGAGCCCGTTTTGACACAACACGTTTTTAAAAAGATGAGAAACGCGGAGATTGTTCGAATGATAGACGAACAGCGCATGACAAAAACCGCCGTCGCTAAGTGGTTCAACATAAGCAAGCAGCGGGTATGGCAGATTTACTCACGGGAGAAGCAAAATGTTCAGAATATTCGGCCCACCGGGAACGGGGAAGACAACCCGTCTTCTTAATATGGTGGACGACGCTCTGCAAAAGGGCGTCCCACCGATGAACATAGCTTTCCTAGCGTTTACGCGCAAAGCTGCCAACGAAGCAAAAGAACGCGCAGCCAAACGGTTTAACCTAGACCCAAAGAAAGACCTGTTCCATTTCCGGACGCTGCACAGCCTCGCGCTAACTTGCTCGGACATCCGAACCGAACAAGTGATGCAGGACGAAAACTATAGAGAACTATCTACAACCATAGGCGTCGAACTAAACGTGCAGCGCCTCAACAACTTTGACCAAGACATTCCCGATATAACAAAAACATCGGACCCTATTCTAGGCCTGATTAACCTCGCCCGGATGCGCAAAGTACCTCTGCGTCAGCAGTACAACGAGACGCCAATTATAAATGAGTGGAACATTGTAACCTATGTGGACAAGTGCCTGAAACGATACAAAGAAAACTTGGAGATGTACGACTTCACAGACATGCTCGAAAGCTTTCCAAAAGAAGGCCACACAATTTGCCCGCACTTTGACCTGTGCTTTTTAGATGAAGCACAAGACCTTTCCCCCCTTCAGTGGGACATAGCTCACATCTTAGACGAACGCTCCGAAAGAATGTACTGCGCAGGCGATGATGACCAAGCAATATACCGATGGGCCGGAGCCGATGTAGACCACTTTATTGGGCTAGAAGGTGGGTCGGAAACCCTGTCTCAGTCATACCGAGTGCCGTTCCTTATCCACCAAACGGCAGAGAAAATCGTGAGCCGGATTGGGAAACGCTTCTTGAAAGAATACAAACCAAAGGTCGATGAACACGGATCAATACGCCGTATCTTCAGCGTTGAAGAAATAGACATGTCAGAAGGATCGTGGCTCATACTCGCCCAAGCAGGTTATCAGCTACAGCCCGTAGCAACCGAACTAAGGTCGTCCGGATACCTGTTCAATAACCGCGGACATCGGTCCATATCAGAGAGAATATCCGACGCCGTTAACGGATGGGAGCAATTGCGCAAAGGCAAAGAAGTCACAGGAGCAGTAGCGCGCAAAATATATAGCTATATGTCAACCAAAGACAGAATAGCACGGGGGTTTAAAACCCTGTCAACGCTGGAAGATACAGACTTTGTAAACCTAGAAACACTAATCTCGGACCACGGGCTTCTGGCAACACCTAATCGCGGTAATACCAACCCTATGAACGTCATAGACATGGTGTGGCACATTGCTATGGACCGCATTCCAGAAACCGACAGAGCATATATCATTGCAATGTTACGGCGCGGTGAACGCTTCAATGGTGACCCAAGAATAACCGTGTCAACAATCCACGGGGCAAAAGGCGGAGAGGCGGACAACGTAGTGCTGTTCACGGACCTATCGCCCGCGGCTGAAGCGCAGATGAATATTAACCCAGACGATACGCACCGCGTTTTCTATGTGGGCGTAACCCGCGCTAAACAAAACCTGTTTATCGTTGAACCTAAAGACTTCACAAGGAGCTATGACTTATGAAACAACAAGAACGTTTTGAATTTATAGAGGCCGAGATTGACCGAGCCTATGTTCACGCTGATGACGAATGGAAACAAGCGTATTATGAGAACGCCGCAAAGTACCTTGCTGAACACAAGATTGTCGAAGGCGGTAAGATTTGCGCGTTTTGCAGGTCACAGGGTATGTCTGACCCACACCACCACAATGTTTGGGGAGCGATGATGACATCTCTCAAGAAGCTAGGTTGGGTTGAAAAAATAGGCATGGTACGCCCCACTACGCGGCACACGCATATTAACGAAGTATGCCAGTGGGAAAGCAAATTGTTTAAAGGAAACCGAAATGACCTTCACTTGGAAATATAAATGTTCTTGCGGTCACGAGTGGGTTTGTTGGTGGGACAAATATTCACAGGACATGTGCGAGAAATGCGATAAACACGTTTGGCCCAAAAAGGAGTCGCTACAATGAAGCGTGACGAAATATTAAAGCAGGCAGAAACCCTGATTAACGGGGATAGGGCCAAAGATTACGGGGACGCTTTTGATAATTTTGGTCGCATTGCAGCGGGCTGGAACGCTATAATCCAAGAAGCCCTGAAAACCCACGGCCATGTTAATGAACAACACATTGCCCTAATGATGGATTGGTTGAAGACAGCCCGATTGCTTAATGACTTAAACAAGGCCGACTCATGGGTCGATAAGTGCGGTTATAGCGCGCTCGGTGGTGAATTTACAGAAAGACTAGAAGATGAAACTTAAAATGGCTACGCCTTCTTTAAAGTCCGAGTGGGTTCCACCCGCAGAGCTACCCGATCTTACCGGGGCAAAAACAATCGCTATCGATGTTGAGACCAGAGACCCAAACATTAAGAAAAACGGCCCCGGTTGGGCGGTAGGTGACGGCGAAGTGGTCGGATACGCTGTAGCAACCGCAGATTGGGCCGGATATATCCCTACAAGACACCGTGGCGGAGGAAATTTAGACGAAAAGATCGTCAATAAATGGCTCAAAAAGGTTTTTGACTGCCCCGCGGACAAAGTTATGCACAACGCACAGTACGATGTGGGCTGGATCAAGCGCATGGGCTTTGAGATCAACGGTCGGATCATAGACACAATGGTCGTGGCCTCTCTTATGGACGAAAATAAGTTTTCCTATGCACTAAACTCACTAGCTTTTGAGTATTTAGGCCTCGCAAAGAACGAAAGCTTGCTAAGAGAAGCAGCAAAAGAGTTTGGCTTCGATCCAAAGGCAGACATGTGGAAAATGCCCGCCATGTATGTTGGACCTTACGCCCAAACCGATGCCGAAGTGACCCTGCAACTCTGGGACTACCTAAAAGTAGAAATCGGCAAGCAAAACCTCTGGAATATCGTCAACCTAGAGCTAGATTTGCTCCCCTGTCTGGTCAACATGACTTGGAGAGGGGTCCGCGTTGACATGGACAAAACCGAAAGAACGCGCGACGCGATCCTAAAGAGAGAGAAAACAGTCCTAAAAGAGATAAAAACGTTAGTTGGAAGAGATGTGGAGATTTGGGCGGCAAATTCTATAGCAAAAGCCTTCGATGACCTATCAATTTCGTACCCAAAGACCGAAAAAGGCGCGCCGTCGTTTAAAAAGCAGTTCCTAACCGAACACCCAGAGAAATTACCGCAACTTATCGTCCAAGCGCGCAGCTTAAACAAAACCAGTGGAACTTTTATCAATAATATTCTAAAATTCTGTCACGGCGACGGTCGAGTGCACTCGCACATCAATCAGATCAGAGGAGACGACGGCGGCACGGTCTCGGGCCGCTTTTCGATGAACAACCCCAACCTACAACAAATCCCGGCCCGCGATCCTGAGATTGGACCGCTTATCAGGTCGTTGTTCCTGCCAGAAGAGGGCGAACAGTGGGCGTCAATCGATTACTCGCAACAAGAACCGCGCATCTTGGTCCATTATGCCCATGTTTACGGTAAAAGCCGAGGTATCGCGCTCCGCGGGGTCGAAGAGTTTGTTGAAAGTTACAAAAACGATCCAGACATGGATTTTCACACGATGGTTGCCGAAATGGCAGATATCCCTCGTAAACAGGCCAAAACCATCAACTTAGGCATGATGTACGGCATGGGGGTCGCCAAATTAGCAGATCAGCTAGACATTGAGGCCAGCGAGGCCAAAGGTCTAGTGAAACAGTACCACGACAGGGTTCCATTCGTAAAAGCCCTGATGACAGGCGTTACAGAGCGCCTAAACAGCAAAGCAAGCGGCGGGGCGATAAGCTCTATCCTCGGAAGAAAGTGTCGGTTTAACCTGTGGGAGCCAGACTCTTTTGAAATGACCAAGGCAATGCCCTACCAAGAGGCCGTTCTGGAGTATGGAGACACATGCCGTCTCAAGAGGGCCTTCACTTACAAAGCTTTGAACAGACTTATTCAAGCGTCGGCTGCGGACATGACAAAGAAAGCAATGGTCGATCTGTACAAAGAAGGCCACCTTCCGATGCTGCAAGTGCATGACGAACTATGTATGTCAGTAAAATCAAGAGAAGAGGCGGAAGGTATTGCCAAGATAATGATAAATGCAGTACCATTAGAAATCCCTAGCAAGTGTGACGTTGAAGTAGGTCCAAGCTGGGGTGAAGCTAAATAAGCTTCGCGGTTTACTGCTCATCCACCGCCTACTTCTAACTGCCCTTTTGTCCAGTCAGGTTTCGCACTGCAACGACAAAAGGGTTTTTTCTTGCGGGTTCCCATAAAGTCCTATATGCTTTCTTGGAAAGCGACAGAGGATGAAGCTTATGGATACTACAAAATGGAAAAGCGTTCTTGTACCCATAGAGGTTTACAAGGAAATTAAGCTGGATTCCGCGGTTAACGGTCGTACAATAAGCGGTCAGTTACGGGTCATGTTTGACGTTTATACACAAAACCGAGATAAAAGCGTTGACGTATCCCATAAAGTCGCGTATAAATAGCTCAACATTCTCCAAAATGTTTGACATATCCATGTCTTAAAAGCCCTCAATCATTGTCCTGATTGAGGGCTTTTTTCTTGTCTAAATAAAATAACGATTGACTTTATCCCATACAATTATTACCCTGTAATCAGTCAAACAGGAGAATGGTTATGGGACTTGATATGTACTTAACGGGTGAGAAATTTATCCCCACACACGACGGCAAACACACGCGGCCCATCGTCGATGGATACAAAGTGTCCAGTACAATCCTCGATTTGGGACAGTGGCGTAAGCATCACGCTCTGCACGAGTGCATCGAACAGGCCTACGTTAAGTCTGAAGGGCGCATCTGGCTGGAGCCCGAGTTCTTGCTTGAAATTGCGGACGCCGTGGAGAAAGGTAATTTGCCAGAAGCCAATTACTCACCTCAAATAGACGCCTTTCACAAAGAGCCGGAAGAGATTGCAAAGACAGTAAAGATTTTTAACGATGCTTACGACTGGGTCAACCGAGAGGACGGCTTCTGGCGTAGCGTTTATTATGAGGGCAGTTGGTAGTGAACAGCGTCTCCCACTGCCCCGATTGTAACCACAAACTAATAACTTGGGACAGCCGCCCGCACACCAAATACGGCTTCCAAACAATACGACGCAAAAGAAAATGCGCAAAATGCACCTATAGATCAGTAACAGTAGAAGTCCCCGAAGAACTGGGCGACTCAATATTCGAGGAGGACGAATGATGCCACGAACAGTCGATAACTTTACAGCACTAAAAGCACTTCTAGAAACAAGGCAAAAAGAATGCCCAGAATGCAGCGGAGAAGGTAAAGTCGAAGTCGGAATACCGCGGCCCGCAAACTTCGGAAGAGACATCGGGGAAATATATTACGAATGGCGGAACTGCGAGAAATGCAATGGCGACTTATGAAGTGACTTGCGAGCTAATAGTGCAGCGCACCGTGTGGGTCGAGGCCAAGCACGGCGTCGAAGCAGAATTATTAGCCCAACAGATGATCTCTAAATCAATGGGCGTAAAAGAAACAGAGATAGCGGTCGTTAACGCAACACGGGAAACAACCCACCCATATCAATTTAAGTTAGGACCAGAAAACAAATGAACGAACGTGACATGGAACGTATGTTAGACGAGGTATTCGCAAAAGTATTTGGGGAGCGTTGGTAATGTCAAACATAGCTAACTTCGAAAGCAACCTCAAACTAATGAAACTAACAGCTAAAGCCGAAAACTCCCTAGCAAGAAGAGTATGGCTCGGTACGCCGCCCGCAAACCTCGGTAAACCCAGAGTAAGCAAAATACCGCCAAAAGCCGCTATGATCGAAGAGTTAATGCAAAATGGGTTTACTCGACAAGAAGTAGCCCAAAGAATGAGCATGAGGTATGAAAGCATCTCAGGCTATGTAAATAGATACAACTTAAAGGCGTAATCGTGTGGGTGGCCGTTGATATGCAATTCGTTTGGCGCAGTCTGGTAGCAACGCAACCAACAAAAATAACCGCCATTACTATGACTAAGTCGATTTTTCTTAGATGAAACCACCCACAGGAATAACATAAATCACGCTAACGACGTTAGCAACAAGTTTGAAGGGAAAAATAATGGATGAAGACGCAATAGAAAAACTACTGGAAAAATTTCCAAGCCAAATATCGCCCCCAGAGCTAACCGCACTAATAGCTAATATCGTCAATATGTACGGCTTTCCACACCTCTGGCCCATGCTAGCACTGCAAATAACAGACCTACTGCACGAACACTCCGTAGTTTGCGAAGCCGTGGAAGATGCTGAAGACTTTATGAACAAAATAAAAAAAGGCAAAATGAACTGATGGACGATGAAAGACTTATCGACGTAGTAAAAGAAATACAAAGACTGCGGGCATTAATCTCAGATAAACAATGGGAAGACCGCGATTCAACCCTCGAAAACCGCCGACTGCAATACTTCGAAAAACTGGCAAGGCAGGGAGAAAGCTATGAGCCTAAATTCTGAAAGATTAACCCCGTTCCAAGAAAACGAACTGCAATGGTTAAAACAACAGGTGGACCGCCTGCAAGACGACAAGTACAAAACAAACGAAGAGCGCGATATTCAAAAAATAAACCTCGAACGTAACCTATGGATCGCAAGAGAAGAACTAAACGTATTTGTTAAGAACCTAAGAGAAGCAGGCAAAAAGATATGATAATTGACATCTCACTCAACATCGGAAAAATGAAATTCGACGACGCACTAAAAGCCACAAAATACGGAGATACAATAATCTATCATGTCGGAGAGTATGCAGGGGGGAAACATAAGCACGATGCCCTCGCAGCATCCGCTGGTGGACTCGTGGCGCTGGTCCAGAAAAAACTTGGCAAAAAAAAGTTTCAATACCTAGCCCAAAGATCACAGAAAAAGTTTGGGCAGTAGACATTATCCCAGAGTTATTAAACCCCGTAGCCGTGATAACGCTGCGGGGTTTTCGCGTCGATACCACAGTGCTACTACTCCTCCTCAAAGATCAGAGAACGCGGTCCGCGGAACTTAATTAACGCCGTTACTGTATATAGGCTGAAAAATAAAAAAAATAAAAAAAGTATTTTCAAGCCGTAACCCCCGTAACTTATGTAACTTGACCTTTAACAGTATATATATAAAGAATAATTTTGGTTACATAAGTGGTTACACCATGAAGGTAGTAAAATGTAACCAAAGAGGTAGTTCTTAAATAGCTAAAATGCCTAATGGGGGGGGTGGGAGTTTTTTTTATAAAAATATTTTTCTGGCCTATATAACAGTAACGGGTATAACGGTGGTATAAGAGTTTATCAGATAGCTGTTGAGAGAGGCCCGCATGACTGAAGAAACTACTGGCCCCAAAAAAAGAGGTCGCCCCGTTAAGAAAACAAAATACGGCAGTATCCCTTCGCCTCTCCAAATAAAAGAGCGGGCAGTGCCCAAACATAACAAGCTTGTTGATCCTGATAGCCCCCGGCCTGATCCCAGAGGCCGCAAACGTATTTCTGTGAATACTAAGCTTACCCGTAAGCAAGAGCTTTTTGTTAAAGAGTTGGTAAGCAACGATGGATTAATTACTTTTAAGGATGCTGCGATAAACGCGGGCTATCCAGAGAGCTCTGCTCACACCCGTGCTTATGAATTAACCAACCCACATAAATGTCCTCACGTTGTTGCTGCAATTAAATCTTATCGTGCCGAACTGGACGCTAAGTTTGATATCAATTACGGTCGCCACATAAGAGACCTACAGAAAATCCGTGATCTGGCTTTGGAGAACGGGGCTTACTCCGCAGCCGTCCAAGCCGAGTATCGAAGGGGCCAAGCGCAGGGCGATATTTACGTCAGTAAGTCTGAGATACGCCACGGCAGTATCGACAGCATGAGCAAAGAAGAGGTCTTAAAAGCTTTGAGCGATTTAAAGGATGGATATGGCGAAAGCGTTATCGACATCACCCCAACTGAGGATGACGACTGAAGCGGGCCTATATCGACAACTAAAAACCGCTAACAAGTCTCGCCGCAATTGGGTGCTAACAAGGATAGAAAATTGGGTGGGCCAAGGTATCCCCGATTTATTGGCGTGTGATGAGTTTGGCGGTCTACATTTTGTAGAATTAAAGTTTTGTAAAGCTAACGCGGTCAATTTAAGCCCGCATCAAGTTGCGTGGCTCACACGTCACCGTAAGAGCAGCAGTTGGGTTTTGGTTAAGCAACAGGCCCGGGCGGACGTTAAGGCCTCTCTGCACCTTTACAGCGCCTCTCAGGCTATATCGCTTGCCGAGGATGGGTTAAAAACCCCGTCGATTGGAAGCTTTGAACATCCTTTTGATTGGAACGCTGTTTTTCAGTTGATCTCTCCCATATAATCGCATATGGTTATAGTTGTTAATCAACTTGGAGATTGTACTATGACTGATAAAAAACCTATGACACCGTCCGAACGTATACGGCACAATTTAGGCGCGTTTCAAATGTTCCTGATGGCTGGCCGTGATGAGGGTGCAGAAAAAATGCTGGCCGATTTATACGCGCTAGCCGATGAAATGGAGAATGCTTGATGTTGAATATTACTTGCGACAGAAAACTAGGCTCAGTAGAATTAGCTGATTTGATTTTTGAGGCTAAATTACTCGACGCTGTGGAAGAAAACAAAACTTGGGTTGGCGATGGGATGCTTTACCGTACTACCAAAAAAGGCACCTTCCACTTTGCTGATTATAAATTAGTGGACAAAGGTTATCGTCAATGATGTGGAGCGAGTTTAAACCCCACCAGCAAGGCGATTGCCCCATCCCTGCCGTTGCAGTTTTTGAGGGTGTGATGGGAAACGGTGATGGCCTTGGCCCACTGATGGCTTTTGAGGCAGATTGGAATTGTCCGCATGATCCAATCGTTCAATATCGCGTCAAACAAGTTTCCGAAGCGCGGGAAATAACCAGAAAGGAATATGCGTAAATGTTTATCTTTAGTTTTTTGGGCCGTTTATTATATGGCAAAGATTATGACCAATTGAGCCGCCGGGCGAGTAAACCCCGGAGGCAAAAGCGTAGGCGATAAAACTTTCTAAAATTTAAGCTTGCATTATATGCGATAATATAAGATAGTAGGGCAGGGGCAATCCTGCCCTTTTACTTTTGGAGAATGTAAAAAATGGCACATCATATTGAAAACAGCAAAAATACCCTTACCGCTTTGTTGCAAAAAGTGCAGGATCAAGCCGCCCGCGCTGCTGATTATCTGGCCCCAACAAACGATTTGCAGAAAACCACCACGTTGGACGGTAAGCCGCAAATTGTTATTGAGGCCAGCCGCGGTGAACCCACAAAGCGTTTTGATATAAACGATACAGCCTTTGGGCAAATCGCCACCCATGCCGGGATCGATACCCGGACGGCCCGACGTTTGCAGGCTAACTACCCGCGTGAATTTGACGGTTTAACAAATGCAATCTGGCAAACAGAGCCTACACGTCGCATGGTCCGGACGCACTTGACTTCCAATCCAATGGGTTCATCTACTGATGGCACGGTGCGCGCTTTTGTTTCTGATAAGTTTAAGACGTTTGATAATAACAATTTATTAGACAGCATTTTGCCGCCTTTAATGGAAAAAAACTTACAAGTTGTTAGCGCCGATTTGTCAGAAAAGCGGATGTATTTACGTTTAAAAAGCTTGGACCAATTAGGCACTGGTGCGAACGTCGGCGATCACATGGCGAACGGGATTGGCTTTGGCAATTCCGAGGTTGGTGCGGGCTCTGTTAACGTTCACCAAATCGCTTGGACACTGGCTTGCTTGAACGGGATGCAAACCCAAAATAAAACCCGGTCCAGCCATATCACAAGCGCGCGTGACGGTGATGATTGGGGACTTTTGTCGGATGATGCAAAGAACGCGGATAATCGCGCGCTTGAATTGAAATTGCGTGATTTAGTGGGCCACTATTCTAGCCGTGAAGCTTTTGACGATATTTGCCAGCAAATGCGGATGGCGGCGCTCGACGTTATTGATGGTGTCGCAACCGATGTTACCGACGTTGTAAACAACTTGGGGAAAGTTATGCAGTTAACCAAAAAAGAAAACAGCGACGTTCTGAACGGTTTGATGGCGACAATCGGTCAAAGCGGATTTGAGCAGGCCCGCCCGCTTTCCCGTGCTACCTTAGTCAACGCCGTCACAGCCGTTGCACACCGGGCCGATGTTGATGACGTTGATCAGTGGCAACAGCGTGGCGGTCAATTGCTCAATATGTCGGCCCGCGATTGGCAGCGCGTCGCGGCATAAATCACCGCCTAAAATTTTAGAAACTAAAGCCCGCTTTACACGCGGGCTTTTTTCTGTTTATAATATGGGATTAATCGCATATTGGAGAATGCAAAATGTTAAAGACTGTCGAAACAAGCCGCGCCCAAAAAACAAAAGGCCTTGCCGTAACTTACCGGGCCGGGGAAAAGAAAAAGTTTGGCACGTGCCCGACAACTTGTGAGTTGAACCCGTCCGGCTGCGGCGCGTCAAAGATCGATGTAGAATATCTTGACGCGCTTTCCGATGCCGTGCCCGTGAAAGGAATAGCGTTTACCTATTCTCATTTTCCCCCATTGCTTTGGCTTAAAAAACTAAAGCCCGGAAAGACTGTAATAAACTATTCTGCCAAAACTGTGGCAATTGCGGCCCTTTATGTTGCCCGCAAAAGTAGCGTTATAAATGTTCCTGTTGTGGTTACTGTGGCGCTGGATTTCTGGAAGGGGCGCAAGTCTATCGATATTGACGGCGCGCGGTTTGTTAGATGCCCGGCCGAATACCTGCCGAAATTTGGTTGCCAAAATTGCGGCAATGGCGATCCGCTTTGCGCCCGGTTGGATCGTGATTATGTGATCGGATTTACAGCGCATGGGGTTCACAAGAAAAAAGCCGCGAGCCCAGATGACCCGGGCGGATGCTATGCCAGTGGCGGCAATGTTTTAATTCACTGGAACCACACGGCAGATCAAACCCAAGAGGAAACCGACGGGGATAGGTTGAAGCGCTTTGCAAAAAGCTTGGCACCTAGAACGATATTGCGCCACCATATAGCCGGGGATTTTGGGCAAGAATAATCGACGCTATATAATAGAAGACCGGGCCCGCCATTTAGCGGGCCTTTTTTTATGTTTGACCGCTGGAAAGTTTTATGCGACAAATCCCATGTGGCGGGCTTCCCGTCGCTAATATACATTTGGAGAATGTAAAATGGAAAACTTAAATACCGCGCCGATCACCGACACTTTTATCGATACCCTTATCGCCGAGCGCGATAAGTTGAAAGTCGATCTAATTGCGTTGCAGGATGCTTTGGCCCGCGCCAATCGTTTCCAAGAGCTAGCGGCCGAACTGTTCACCGATCCAATCAAGGCAATCGTAAAAGCCGAGATGCTGGCTTATGCGGATGACTTTGACATCTCCGCTTATGAGGATGAAATAAAAGAGATAGCGTCCGACGGCTTTGATATCGGTGATTATGAGGATGATATCCGCGACAGTATTGATTTCAATGCCAGTGACTACACAACCGAAATTGGCGACGTCGTCCGCGATATCTTGCGCGACGCAACCGTTAAACTGGAGGTTTGATTATGCGCTTAACTAAACCCCAAGCGCAAACGTACAGCTAAAAACCCCAACACCCACCTAGAAAGACTGGCCCGCCTTTGAGCGGGCCTTTTCTTTGCGTTGTGATCGATCCAGTGGGTGTTTACCCGATCCAATTGCACGAGCTGGACCACAGCGTCGGCTATTTCTTTAATTAGTGCAACAAGCCGGGCCGCGCCCTTTGATCCCCTGCCAAACGCACCGGGTCCGCGATCCACTGGCCTACATCGATGTTCCCGGCGCGCCGTCCGCTGGCCGTTAGGTCCGCCAATTGGTCCGCGATCCGCGATCAAATCGCGTCGGCAGCCGTCGTCAAAATCCCCGGCCGGGCAACATCCAGCCCGGTCCGATGTCGCCCGGCTGGATAGTTATCTCTCTTTTCCAAAGCCCGCGGGCCGCGATCCGACGCCCGGCAAAAGCGCCCGGGTCCCCCGGATATCGGGTCAGAAACCCCTGTTTTTAAACGATAAACCGCGATCCGCGCGACGCGGGCCCCCAGTCGCCGGGTCGGGGGCTAGGGCCATGTTTCTCTCAAATATTTACATAAAATTTCATTTGGCCTATAACTATCTTATAAAGCAGTATATTATCCCATAACTAGATAGGGTCCCCTGATGAGTTCCAACTTAAATCCTGCGCAGCAAGAAAAGGCTTTGAAGCTTGAGTTAAGGCTCGCTCAAATCGCCCAGAACGAAGGGTGCCAATTAAATTTTTTAGATTTTGTACGCTCTCAATGGCCGGAGTTTATTGCTGGCAGGCATCATAAAATAATTGCTGACAAGCTTGAGCGGGTCGCGAGCGGCGAACTAAAGCGTTTGATTATCAACATGGCTCCACGTCACACGAAGAGTGAGTTTGCCTCGTTTTTGTTTCCTGCGTGGATGATGGGTAAGAACCCTAGTATGAAGATCATTCAGGCGACTCACACGACGGAGTTGGCGGTTAATTTTGGTCGGAAGACGAAGAATCTTTTGGACATGGACAGTTACAAGACGGTGTTTCCTGATGTGAAGTTAGCTGCGGACAGCAAGGCTAGCGGTCGGTGGGACACGAGTGCTGGTGGAATGTATTATGCTGTTGGTGTTGGTTCGAATTTGGCGGGTCGTGGTGGTGATTTAATAATTATTGACGACCCTCATTCGGAGCAGACTGCGATGAGTGCTCATGGATTTGAGGATGCTTGGGATTGGTATACTGGTGGTCCGAGGCAGCGTTTACAGCCGGGTGGTAGCATAGTTTTGGTACAGACTCGGTGGTCTGAGAAGGACATGACGGGTCAGTTATTGCGTGCTATGGCGAAGGACCCTTTGGCGGATCAGTGGGAGGTTGTTGAGTTACCCGCTATTTTTGATGACGAGACTCCTTGTTGGCCTGAGTACTGGAGTTTGGAGGATTTGACTGCGGTCCGCGCGTCTATACCTGTTAGCAAGTGGAATGCTCAGTATCAGCAGAATCCTACTGGTGAGGAGAATGCGATTATTCCGAGGGAGTGGTGGCGTCGTTGGGATAAGAAGGTTGTTCCACAGTTAGAGTATGTGATTCAGAGTTATGACACGGCGTTTAGTAAGCGTGAGACTGCTGACTTTTCGGCCATTACCACTTGGGGTGTGTTTTATCCGAACGAGGGCGGTTCGGGTCCTAATTTGATTTTGTTAGACAGTAAAAAGGGGCGTTGGGATTTTCCGGAGTTAAAAGCTATAGCTTTTGAGGAGTACAAGTTTTGGGACCCTGACACGGTTATCATTGAGGCGAAGGCGAGTGGTTTACCGTTGACTCAGGAGCTTAGAAATGCGGGTATACCTGTAGTTAACTTCACTCCGAGTAGGGGTAACGATAAGATTAGTCGTGTACATGCTGTGAGTCCTATGTTGGAGTCTGGCATGGTTTGGGCTCCGGACAAGCCGTGGGCTGACGAGTTGATTGAGGAGGTTGCGGCGTTCCCTAACGGGGAGCATGACGACTTAGTTGACAGCATGACACAAGCATTAATGCGCTATCGGCAGGGTAATTTTGTCCAATTGCCAACAGATGATTGGCAAGACGATGAAGTTTCTGTTAAGGTGCTTTCATATTATTGACGGAGGGCCTCATGGCTATTGGCGGATTAATGGATACGAGCAACGTTCCGAGTCAGTTGGACGAAGCTGATTTAAGTGCGGAGTTAGAGATTGAGATTCCGGACTCTGGCAGCGAGCCGTTATTCACGGACGTTGGCGATGAGATTGAGATCATTGAGGAGGACAACGGGGATGTTACTGTAGACTTTGATCCCAGTTCTGACCTTGAGGGCATGGAGGATGAGTTTGGTTCTAACTTGGCGGAATACTTATCTGATTCCGAGCTTTCCCGTATTTCCAGTGAAATGTCGAGTGAGTTTGACAGTAACAAGGCGTCGCGTCAGGATTGGGAGGACACTTATTCCAATGGCTTAGAGTTGTTAGGGTTCAGTTATTCTGACCGGACTCAGCCTTTTCGTGGCGCGAGCGGCGTTACGCATCCTTTATTGGCGGAAGCGGCCACTCAGTTTCAGGCTCAGGCCTTTAATGAGTTATTGCCTTCTTCGGGTCCTGTTCGGACGGCTGTTATGGGTGCGGAGGATCGTGAGAAGGCGGCTCAAGCGTTACGTGTCCGGCAATTTATGAACTATTATTTGACTAATGTAATGGAGGATTACACTCCTGACATGGATCAGATGTTGTTTTATTTACCGCTAGCGGGGAGTACGTTTAAGAAGGTTTACTTTGACGAGGCTATGGGCCGGATTGTGAGTAAGTTTGTTCCTGCGGAGCAGTTAGTTGTTCCTTATGAGACTTCTGACTTGGACACTTGTCCTAATATTACGCAAGTTGTCCGTATGGGATTGAACGATTTGCGCAAGATGCAGGTTGGCGGCTTTTATTTGGACATTCCTGTGACTCCTGTTCAGCAGGAGGTTGGCACTGTTGAGGGTGAGATTGACCGTATTACTGGTTTTGAGAGTTCTCAGATTGATTATGACTGCACTTTGTTGGAGTGCCATGTTGATTTGGACCTTGAGGGTTATGAGGATGTTGACGACGAGGACGAGCCAACGGGCATTAAGTTACCTTACATTGTTACGATTTCTCAGGACAACGGTCAGGTGTTGGCGGTCCGCCGTAATTACTTAGAGGACGACGAGTTACGCAAGAAGATACAATATTTTGTTCATTACAAGTTTTTACCGGGCTTTGGTTTTTACGGTCTTGGCTTAATTCATACTATTGGTGGTTTGTCGCGCACGGCTACATCGTCACTTCGTCAGTTGATCGATGCTGGTACGTTGTCGAATCTTCCAGCGGGATTCAAGGCCCGCGGCCTGCGGATCAGGGATGACGATGAGCCTTTACAGCCGGGTGAATTTAGGGATGTTGACGCTCCGGGTGGTGCTATTCGTGACAGTTTGATGCCTTTACCGTTTAAGGGGCCGGATCAGACGTTGTTCCAGTTGTTGGGTTTTGTTGTACAGGCTGGTCAGCGGTTCGCTACGATTACGGATATGAAGGTTGGCGACGGCAATGAGAACGCGGCTGTTGGCACTACGGTTGCGATGTTGGAGCAGGGTTCTCGTGTAATGAGTGCTGTACACAAGCGTTTACATTATGCGATGCGTCAGGAGTTCAAGATACTTGCGCGTGTTATGGGTGAGAGTTTACCTGCTGAGTATCCTTATAGTGTTGCTGGCGCGGATCAGACGGTTATGGCGACTGATTTTGATGAGCGAGTTGACATTATTCCTGTGTCTAATCCGAATGCGTTTAGTCAGTCTCAGCGTATTCTTTTGGCTCAGACGAAGTTGCAGTTAGCCACTCAGGCTCCTGAGATGCACAACATGCACGAGGTTTTCCGGGACATGTACGAGGCGTTGGGTGTTACGGACGTTGATCGTTTAATGAAGTCGGTTCCTAACGAGGAGGCTATTCCTTTGGACCCGGCGCAGGAGAACATCAACGCGTTGGACAACATAAAGATGCAGGCGTTTTCTGGTCAGAACCATCAGGCTCACATTATGGCTCACTTGGTTTTTGGTGCGAGTGCTATGGTTGGACAGTTACCTCCTATTGCGATGGCTTTGCAAAAGCACATCATGGAGCATGTTAAGATTGGCTCTGAGGAGCAGGCGATGACTCAGATGCAGCAAGCTGGTCCGATGGCTGCGGAACAGCAGGAGATGCAGTATCAGACTATGGTTGCGCAGTTTGTTTCGGAGGGCATGCAGCAGGTTAAGCAGTTGTCTGGACAAGTGTCTGGTCAGGGCCCTGATCCTTTGATAGAGTTAAAGGGGAAGGAACTGGAGATCAAGGCTCAGTCCGAGCAGGCGGATGCGCAGGTAGATCAAGCGAAATTACAGCTTGACGCCCAGAATCAGCAGATGCGCGGCGAGCAATTCCAGCAGCGTCTTGCGAGCCAAGAGGCTCAGACGGACAAACGGATTGACAGCGCTATGCAGCGTGAGTTGTTAAAACAGAGAGGACAGAATAATGGCTAAAGTAAGAGTAAACGGGGCCCCTGCGGGTCCATCACCGAAGGCGGTTCCTTACGCTCAGATTGATAAGCAGGGTCGTATTCCTTATGGGAAGACTGCGGAAGTTAAGATTCCGGTCACTAATTCCTATGAACCTCATTCTGGCATGAAGCGCGGCACGGCCCGCGGCATGGGGGCGGCTACAAAGGGTGGCGGCTACTGGGAGTGCTAGTCCGTGGAGATGGACTCACTTTGGAACGTATTTTTGACGGCGTCTCTTGGCGGCTTGGGTTGGTGGATTAAATCCCAACACGAGGAGTTAAAGCGCGTCCAGATTCTTTTGAACCGGACGCGCGAAGAGATGGCAAAGGAGTATGTCACTAAGAGTGATAGCACTACTGTACTTGGACAAATAATGACAAAATTCGACCGGATTGAAGAAAAGATCGACCGCCTTATGGAGAGGTAAATGGATGGCTGTTCTCGAAACCATCATGGCGGCGAACGCAGCTTACGGCGTTATAAAGAAGTGCCTTGAAAATGGGCGTGAAGTTAAGGATATGGTGGGCCATGTTGGCAAGTTTCTATCCGCAGAAGACGATCTTAAAGACGCAGTAAAACGTAAAAAGAATAACCCATTAACTGCTATAACTGGCGGGTCAGAGGGAGATTGGGAAGAGTTCCAAGCCCTTGAAAAGATTCAAGAACAGCGCCGTGAACTGGAGTCTTGGTGCAGATTGTATGGTCCGCCGGGTACTTGGGACCGTTGGATAGCTTGGCAGGCTGAAGCGCGTAAAGCACGAAGGGCCGCACAAAAACAAAAACAAAAAGAACGTGAAGAGTTAGTCGAGATGCTGATGATGTGCATGGGTTGCATGTTTGCTGTTAGCGGTATGGCCGCGCTTGTTTATGCGATTGGTCGCTACATGGAGAAGTGGTAATGTGGTTCTTAATCTGGATGCAGTTTTTCAATAGTGACCTGAGATACCACCAGCTTTCTCAGCACGAAAACCAGATAGAATGTATGCAGGCTAGAGACGATGCTAAAGTTTTAGTTACAAGTTCGACAATTATGGTACAATGTTTTGAAGTAACATTCGGAGATAGCGATGACGATACGTCTAGATGAATGGAAAGTTCTGCCGCGTCTTATGATGCTGGTTACGACTATTATGTACATACGTTGCCTAGAGTGGGCGATGTCACAGCCGGACTTGTCTGTCAGTCAGGCGGGATTAATTTCAGTTGTGACCGGGGCTTTCACGGGAGCTTTTGGCATATGGATGGGCAAAGAGTCCACGACCACAGTAACATCGAACAAGGTTGTGCATGAAGAGAGGTACGACAAATGATACAGGCACTCATAGGTCCGATAGCTGAGTTAGCTGGCGGATGGCTTAAAGGTAAGGCAAGCGCACAAGCTGCGAATGCAAACCTAAAGATGGTTGAGGCGGAAGCCAAGGCTACTATAATGAAGTCGGCTGCTACATCTGAAGCGGACTGGGAAAAGATTATGGCTCAGGGTACTCAGAACTCTTGGAAGGATGAGTATCTTGTTTTACTTTTTAGTATTCCTTTAATACTAGCCTTCCTTCCGTTTGAATGGGCAGACAAGGCTGTAGCTAATGGGTTTGCGGCCCTCGCCACCATGCCAGATTGGTACAGCTATACGTTAGGTGTAATTGTTGCGAGTAGTTTTGCAGTGAGATCAGCAACAAAATTCTTCGGAGGTAAGAAATAAGATGACTACTCCGTCAAAAGGCAAAGCCCGAGTTAAAGTTACTGCAAGTGGAAAGAAAGTAAGCTATGGTCAGGCGGGCAAAGCCAAGGGCGGTGGTCCGCGAGTTAAGCCCGGCACTTCGAAGGGCGACTCTTACTGTGCGCGGTCCGCGGGTCAAAAGAGGAAGTTTCCAAAGGCCGCAAAGGACCCGAACAGTCCTTTAAATCTGTCTAGGAAACGTTGGAAGTGTTCCGGCACTAAATCTAAAAGGACATAGCATGTATAAACTTTCGAAACGCAGCCTTGGTAGGCTAGAGGGGTTAGACGAGCGTTTAATTTCTGTTGTAACTTCGGCCATTCACCGCAGTAAGATTGATTTCGGTGTGATCTGCGGCATGAGAACCTTGGAAGAGCAACGCGCCTTGGTTGAAAAGGGCGCGTCTCAAACGATGAAGTCCAAGCACCTTGACGGGCATGCTGTGGACTTAATGGCGTACATTGGGTCTCGTGGATCATGGGAGTTAAATCTGTACGACGACATTGCTGACGCTATGGCGGAATCTGCCCGGGAAGTTGACGTTCCTATACGTTGGGGCGCAGCGTGGACAGTTTCAAACATAGCGCAGTTCCACGGTGGCACTATGGAGGACGCTATGAACAGCTATATTGATGAGCGCCGCTCACAGAACCGCCGCCCGTTTATTGACGGTCCTCATTTTGAACTAATGGTGTAGAACACTATTGCCTTTCTGCAAAATCCCAGTAGTCTGCATATCAGATAAACTGGGAGTTTATAGGAATGGATAAGATATTCATTGCGGATGCAGTCTTTCGCATGATAAGAGATCGAAGACAGTTCATTGTTGAGCAAATGCAGTTCAATCAAGTGAATTCTATGGAGCAATATCGTGAGCTTGTGGGTAATTTAGACGCCCTAAATCATGTGGAACAGGAACTAAAAAGCCTGCTAGATAAACAGGAGCAATCTGTTGACTAAAGTTAACTTAAAGGCCGCTAACGAAGCGGTTGCGAGCCTTTCAGAGGCGTATACTACACCAGAGGAACGGGTTTTAAACCCAGAATCCATCGGTGCTTCTCTTCTAGAAAAAATGCCGAGCCCTACGGGGTGGCGTCTTTTAATTCTTCCGTACCGGGGGAAAGGAAAGACGGAGGGCGGCGTGTACTTGCCGGAAGCGGCAAAAAACGCGCAAGAGGTTTCCACACAAGTTGGGTATGTTTTGAAGGTAGGCGAACTTGCTTACAAGGATAAAGATAAGTTTCCTAACGGACCGTGGTGTCAACAAGGTGATTGGGTAATGTTTGCTCGTTATGCGGGGTCGCGGTTCGCGATTGACGGAGGTAACGTGAGCATTTTGAACGACGACGAGATATTGGCCCGAATATCGGAACCCTCAGATGTATTGCATTACTAGGAGATAGAAAATGGCAGACGATCAGATTGAACTGGACCTTGCGTCCAATGAAGATACCGAAGTTGAAGTAGATTCTCCGGAACCGGAAGATTCTGGCGAGGAGGTTTCCTCTGGAGACCAGTTTGACCGTGCGGACACTTCCACTCAGAAGCGCATTGACCGCTTGACTAAGAAGATGCGCGAGGCCGAGCGCCGTGAAAACGAGGCTGTTAATTATGCAAAGCAGGTCCAACAGGAGTCAGAAACGTTAAAACAGCGTTTTTCTAACTTGGACAGTAGTTATGTTGCTGAGTATAGCAATCGCGTTCAAACTGAAATGGCTCAAGCGGAGGCCGAGTTTGCCCGTGCAATGGAGATGGGCGACACTCAAGCGGCTGTTGAATCAAACAAGCGTATGATTGCTTTAACTTCTCAGAGTGACCGGGCTGCTCAAGCAAAACAGGCCCAAGAACGTAATCAAAAACAACCTCAGCAGGAACAGCCGCCGCAACAGCCGCAACAGCAAGCCGCGCCACAGGTTAAGCGGCCTGACCCAAAAGCCGAAGAATGGGCCAGTCGAAATGAGTGGTTTGGTGAGGACGATGCCAAGACTTTTGCGGCTTTTGGCATACATAAGAAGCTTGTCGAGGACGAAGGGTTTGACCCGACGAGCAATGAATACTATAGTGAGCTTGATCGAAGAATTTCTGACACGTTTGGAGGTTCTTCGCGAACAACTGGTAAACGTGCCGTCCAGACGGTTGCTGGTGTTTCAAGAAATACTGCTGGGCGCAGTAGTGGGAGAAAGGTTCGACTCACCCCGAGCCAAGTCGCAATAGCGAAGAAACTGGGTGTGCCGCTTGAAGCATACGCGAAATACGTGAAGGAGTAGAAAGATGACTGATTCAAATGATAAAGGTATCGACCGCACTTCTCGCGCCAACCAAACTAGGGAGAAGACGGCAGCGCGTAAGCCGTGGGCTCCACCGTCCATGTTAGATGCACCGCCTGCACCGGATGGTTTTAAACATCGTTGGATTCGTGCGGAAACGCGCGGGTATGATGATCGGAAAAACATCAGCGCAAAAATGCGCGAAGGTTGGGAGCTTGTCCGTCAAGATGAGTACCCGGACTTTGAATCCCCGGTAGTCGAAACAGGTAAATATGAAGGTGTTTTTGGGGTAGGTGGCTTAATGCTTGCTCGCATTCCGGAAGAAACCATAAAAGAGCGGACTGATTATTTTGCACGAAGAAACGCAGATCAATTAGAAGCTGTGGATTCTGACATGATGCGAGAGAACGCACACTCAACCATGACGATTAGTAAGGCTGATCGTCAATCTCGTGTAACTTTTGGTGGTCCAAGGAAGTAAAATCATTCGGACTACCTTCCCACTGAGGAGAAAGATAAATGGCTAATATAGATTCATCTTATGGCCTTCGACCAATTTCCCGACAGGGTAGCAGTGTATCATCTACTGGCATGACAGAATACCGTATTGCCGCTGGTAACACTAACCCTATTTTCCACGGCATGGCGGTTATTCCGTTGGCTACGGGCGTTATTGACGATCTACAAGCTGCGGCTGGTGGTAACGTTTCTATCGTAGGCGTTTTTGGCGGATGTGAATTCGTTTCAGCTTCCACAGGAAAACCAACTTGGTCCAATTTCTGGCCGGGTTCAGGGGCGGATGCAAATCACCCCGTTAAAGCTTTTGTGTACGATGATCCAAATCAATTGTTCCAGATTGCTACATCTAATGTTGTAGCTGGTCAGAACACTGAAGCGGAAGTACGCACCAGCGTGTTTGCAAACATTGCGTTTGCAACAGGTAACTCTGGGTCGACTGCAACCGGGCTTTCATCTGCAACCGCAGATTTGAACACGGTAGCCGCTACCAACACTTTGGCACTGCGAATTATGGGCATTCAAGACGATGCAGGTAATTCCGACTTCACTGTTGCGGGTATTCCATTAATTGTTCGTATAAACAACCACTTCAATGCGCCTACTGGCTCCATTGCTGCGGCCACTGTTTCTACAACTGGCGTATAAGGAAGGGTAAAATAAAATGGCTATTTCTCGCGCACAACTAGCAAAAGAGCTAGAACCGGGCCTTAACGCCTTGTTTGGCTTAGAGTACGACCGCTACGAAAACGAGCATGCTGACATCTTTGACGAAGAAAGTTCTGACCGAGCTTTTGAGGAGGAAGTTATGCTCGGAGGTTTCTCAACGGCTCCTGTGAAAGGTGAAGGTTCTGCCATCACTTTTGACGATGCTCAAGAAACTTACACAGCACGTTATACTCACGAAACTATCGCACTGGCGTTCTCTATCACAGAGGAAGCTATCGAAGACAACTTGTATGATCGTTTGGCGTCTCGTTACACCAAAGCTCTGGCTCGCTCTATGGCGCAGACAAAGCAGATCAAAGCAGCCGCGATTCTGAACAATGCGTTCACCGCGGGTGTTAGTGCAATTGGTGACGGAGCAGCCTTGTGTTCCAATGCTCACCCATCGTTGTCTGGCAACCAGACAAACCTTCTAGCCGTCGCAGCCGACCTCAACGAGACTTCTCTTGAGCAAATGCTGATCGACGTTGCAGGTTTGACTGACGAGCGTGGTCTAAAGATCGCTGTTCGTGGTATGAAGTTGGTTATCCCTAAAGAACTGCAATTTATTGCAGAGCGGGTTCTTAACTCCAACCTCCGCCCCGGAACAGCGGACAACGACGCAAATGCGATGAAGAACATGGGTATGTTGCCTGATGGGGCAGCAGTTAATCACTTCCTTACAGATAGTGATGCCTATTTCATCAAAACTGACGCTCCTAACGGCTTTAAACTATTTAACCGTTCACCAATCAAGACCGCTATGGAAGGCGATTTTGACACTGGTAACATGCGGTTTAAAGCTCGTGAGCGTTACAGCTTTGGCGTATCAGACTGGCGTTCTGTGTTCGGGACTCCCGGCGCAGCGTAATAACGGCTAATGGCGGGTGCTAGTGGATTCTACGCGCCCGTCGGTGTCAGTTTGGAAGGGGTGATTTCGGTTGCCCCTTTCTTTTTGTTTGCAGATGCTGTATCGTATAAGCATCCCTGACAGTCGCATGGTGCGGCTGACTAACCCAGACAGGAGATCAACATGGGTACTACAACTTTTTCTGGCCCGATTCGGGCAGGTACAATTAAAGACACAACTGGCACTACTTTAGGCAAAAATGTTGCCAACGTAGGTCAAGTTGTGATGTCTCAATCTATCATGATTGCCGCAAACGTCGCCGCTGGAACAACTACCTACAATGTCGGCGTCATTCCAGATAATTCACAGCTACTGGGTGTCACACTAAGAGTGGCTATAGCTAGTAACGCGGGTGGCACAGCGACTCTTTCTGTGGGCATGATTGGCAAGACTACTCAATTTTTTATTGCAAATACCAATGTTAAAGCGGCGGGGGAAACTAAAACTTTGGCCGCTGCAAGTTTGGACACAGCAGATCGTTTTAGTTCTGAAAGCCAGATCACAGCAACACTTATATCTGCTGGAGCGGCTGCTACTGCGGGTCAAATTACTGTGACGTTAACTTATTTGCAGGCAAACAACTTGCAAGACGCAACTGCGGTGTAGGCTAATAACTTAAAGGAGGGTTCTGTTATGGCAGGCTCAGACATAACCGCCTATACTCATGTTCAAGGTGCGGCGGCGACTCTTATAGGGCCGTCGAGATCACGGCTTCAAACGGTGAACGTTTTTGCCACTGCTGCGGGATCGTTTACTTTGACTAACGGAAATGGTGGGGCGACTCTGTTGGTCCAGAAGTTCCCTATAGGGATGAACCAAATCTTCATCCCTGAAAGTGGGATGTTGTTTACTTCTGGGCTTTTTGTTTCTGCGCTTACGGGCTCGGGAACCGAACTTACGTTTCTCCTAGCATAGGAAAAACGCCTAAAAAAGGAGGTGTTTTTATAGTGGCAAACTACAGTAGAAAGTCTAAATCTGCCGCTTCAAAAAGCAAGGGAAGTAAGATTTGTCCAAAGGGAAAAGCTTGGGCCCAGAGAACTTTTGACACTTATCCTTCGGCATATGCAAATATGGCCGCTTCAAAGTATTGCAAAGACCCTAACTACGCCAAGGGTTCTAAGGGGAAGAAAGCATGACTTTAAGTATAGGTAATAAAAAGAAAGTTAAAAAAGTTATACAAGGTTTAAACAAGGCCTCTAAATTACACAAGGGTCAAGCCAACACTCTTAAAAAAATAGTTCCCACAAAGCCTAAAGGAAAAAAGTAATGGGCGCGTTAAAAAAATGGCGCGACCAAGATTGGGTGAGGATAGGTACGGATGGTAAAATTAAAGGTAAGTGCGGTACTTCAAAAGATAAAAAGAACCCTGATAGGTGTCTTCCAAGAAGTAAAGCTCAAAGTCTTTCGAAAAGCCAACTCGCCTCAACCGCAAGAAAAAAGAAGCGTGAAGGTGCTAAAGGCAAAACCAATGTCAAAAACACTAAAGCCGCAGAAGTCCAATTTGCCCGGTTCGGAGGTGAAATTGCAATCCCAAAAACCAAGGCCAAGAGGCCGCCCCCGGAAGCATCCAAAAAAGGGGTAGTGGCTCGTGGATGTGGTAAAGTTTTACGAAGAAAACGAACAACTGGTTCGGTAAATGCCTAAAGGAGGTTCCAATGGCGATGATGAATAAAAAGACTAAAGGTTACCGCGGCGGCGGAAAAGTTAAAAAGATGTCTAAAGGTGGCGCTATGGGCGGAAAAGTTAAAAAGATGTCTAAAGGTGGCGCTATGGGTGGCAAAAAGGGTGGCTCAAGTATGTCGCTGGCTCAGTTACGTGCTGCGGCTTCAGCTAAAGGCATGACTTTGTCCCCTATTATGAAAGCGGCTAAAGGCGGGGCGGCAAAGAAAAAATAAATGTCGTATCTTTACTCAAATATTCCTTATTTTAAGGCATGGGTTCGTCGTGAATACACGCATAACCACGAAAAGTATCATGGGGATTTTCTTCATGCTATGGTGGTTGGCGTCACGACAATCCCAAACAGGTGCTTGAGCTTTCAAGTAATGTTTACAGGCATTGAAGCTGAAGGTGAGGAAGAAGACACGGTTCATGGTGGAGCTATGTGGGCAAGAATGCCCATAACGGCTTTGGTTGGAGATATTCCTTTGTCTGATTGGCCGGAGCCTATGGAAACATACGATGCTCAACCGTGGGACTGCGCCTCTCACACTCACTCTGTTTTTGTTATGGATAGGGCAACCCCTTGTCCTTGGTTTGCAAAAATAGGTGGAAATATGTTGCCTGCCAAGTACTTATTTACTGTAGATTATACAGATAGTGAGATTGCAGATGATCCCGCTCAACATAAACAAAATCATGTGCTACAAATTTTAGATAGTGAAGAGGCCCCGCAATGGGCTGGAAACATTGTAGCTTTGCCTAACAATCGTGTGCGTGTTACGCATCCTGCGTGGTTTTCTACGGGAGACGGCGCTCCTGATTTCAAGCCGTCCCAACATATACACTATTCAAAGTCTGATTTAGACTATACATTAGATGTGAACCGTATCTTTGATAATCTTTATCGGGGGGAAGAATAATGGCTTTATCCGATAGCAAAGACTTTGAGCTAGATGTAGCTGAGTACATTGAAGAAGCCTTTGAGCGTTGTGGCTTAGAGGTTCGGACGGGATATGACCTTCGCACGGCTAAACGGTCTCTAAACTTGATGCTTGCAGAGTGGGCTAATCGCGGACTTAATCAATGGACTATTAAACAGCGCAGCTTGGCACTGGTTCAGGCCGACGGGGAATACCCGTTGTCTACCGACATAATAGACGTTTTGTCGGTGGTATTGCGGAGGGGTAGCACTGATTACGCGTTAAGCCGGGTTAGTCGTGACACCTTTATTTCCATCCCAAACAAAACTACGCAGGGTCGTCCTTCTCAGTTTTTCTTAGATCGGCAAAACACTCCTAACTTAAAGATTTGGCCTGTCCCTGAAAACAGCACCGACGTGATTTACTACGACGCCTTGACTAGAATGGACGACGCGGATTCTCAAGTTAACACAGTGGACATGCCTTTCCGTTTTTATCCCTGCCTTGCGGCGGGTTTGGCGTATTATATTTCCATGAAACGAGCCCCGGATAGAATCCAACTCTTAAAAGCGGTCTATGAAGAAGAATTTGAACGTGCTATGACGGAGGACCGAGACAGGTCTTCGTTTAATGTAGTGCCTATGTATCAATACTTTAGGACCTCGTAATGTCTAAATTCGCATCAGGAAAAAACGCTTACTCTATCTCGGATCGGTCAGGTCTTCGGTATAGGTATCGGGACATGCGTAAAGAGTGGACTGGGTTGCTTGTCGGAAAAGACGAGTTCGAGCCAAAACAACCCCAGTTAGGGCCTTTTAGAAAAGTTATTGACCCCCAAGCCGTAAAAGACGCGCGACCTGAAACAAATCTTGAGGAAGAGAGAAACATACAGTGGAGTTGGAATCCCGTGGGAGGTTGGTCAGACAATTCGTACAGTCCTCAAAATAGACTAATTGCGGTCGGAGGTATTGGAACAGTTACGGTGGAAACAACATGAGTTTTACATACGGCGAGTTAAAGCAAACTATTAAAGACTACACCGAGTATGAAGAGACTGGGTTTGTAGCAAATATTCCTTTGTTTATACGGTTGTCTGAGGAACGTATTCTAAAAAACGCTCAACTTAGCCTTTTTCGCAAAAACGCTTCGGCCACAGTTACTCCGTCGTATCAATATCTAAGAATCCCAGAAGATTTTTTGGCTCCGTTTTCGTTAAGTCTAAGAACCGCTACTGGAGACCCAATAGTTTTCGGCGATATGATTTTTGTTGACTTCAAAGACCCTAGTTTTGTTCAAAGCTATACGCCGGACCCTACTACTACGGGCGTACCTAAGTACTACAGTCAATTTGATGTCACTAACTTTTTATTGGCCCCCACCCCCGCTTCGGCATATACCGCCGAGCTTCATTACTTCTATCGGCCCGAAAGTCTTACAAGTGGCGAGGATTCCAACACTACTTGGCTAAGTAAGAACGCTGAAATGGCTTTAATGTACGGGGCTTTATTAGAAGCGTATATTTACATGAAGGGCGAGCAGGACGTTATGGCTATGTATAATAGCCGCTTCCAAGAAGCCATGAATGGTGTTAAGATGCTCGGAGAAGCTAAGGAAGTGACCGACGAATATCGCACTGGAAAGGTAATAAGGGCTAAGCAATGAGTTTAGATTTTAATATGGACTTACCTCGCTACGATAATGTGGTATCTGTCAAATCGACTAACAACCGTGGGTTTACTCCGGAAGAACTTGCTGAAGAGTGTGTTGGAAAGATAATATCTGTTTCCGACACGGCTCCACCCGCCATTAGAGACCAAGCCTATGCGTTTGAGAAGAAGGTCGAAAAGTTGGTGACGCATTATATGCGTAAATCTATCGAAAGTGACCGTACTACTGTATGGAATGCGTTAACGGATGCGGGTCATCCACAACTTGCTGAACTTATAAGGAGACTTTAAAATGGCCTTCAGCGGAAACTTCATGTGTACATCGTTCAAGAAAGAACTTTTGTCCGCAACACACAACTTCTCTACCTCTGGTGGTGATACGTTCCAAATAGCTCTGTATACAAACAGTGCTTCTTTTAACGCTGCTACTACTGCGGCACCGTTTGGTGCGGGAAACAACGAAGTAGGTACGTCTGGAACGTACACTACAGGTGGTCCTGCTGGTAGTACTAACACCAATAGTTTGGTTCCATCAAGCAGTATGCCTTCGTCCTCTGGAACCACAGCGTTCACTGACTTTGCGGATAAGACATTTACATCTGCAACGATTACTGCTCGTGGAGCTTTGATCTATAACAGTTCGGCGGCTGCGGGATCAAATACAGCAAACTGCGTCTTGGTTTTAGACTTTGGCTCAGACAAAGCGTCAACGTCTGGCGACTTTAAGATCGTTATGCCAAGCCCCGATGCTTCGAACGCTCTAATAAGAATTGCTTAACGTATTTAAGCTTGGAGATTCTATATGGTAGTCTTAGTAAATAGGGCCAAAATGACCACCAGCACCACTGGGACTGGAACAATAACGCTTGGCAGTGCCACTAGCGGGTTTCAGACTTTTACGGGGGCGGGTGTTTCTAACGGCAATTCAGTTCGATACTGCATAGAAGACGGGTCTTCTGCGTTTGAGATAGGCACAGGAACGTACACTGCTTCGGGGACTACATTAACCCGTTCTGTTATTGAGAGCAGTAACAGTGATAATGCTTTGAGTTTATCTGGCGCGGCTATTGTGTTCATCACAGCAATTGCCACAGACATTCAAGACATTGTGAATGACACTACTCCGAAGCTAGGCGGTAACTTAGACACCAATCAGTTTGATCTTATTACAGCATCTAACCGAGACTTGGATTTAGCCCCTAACGGGTCAGGTAAGGTTGTTATACGAGGCGCTACAAACTCAGCAAAGCTGGCTTTGAATTGTTCCTCAAACTCTCATGCAGTTACACTAGCAAGTCCGCCGCACTCGGCGGGAGCTACTTATGAACTGGAGTTGCCTGACGCAGTCGGTTCAACGGGCCAAGCTTTGTTAGCTTCAAACGGTTCAGGAAAATTAGTGTTTGGCACGGCGGGTATATCAACTGGGAAAGCCATAGCAATGGCAATTGTTTTTGGATAAAGGAGGTTAGAAAATGGCTGCACCAAATATTGTAAACGTAAGCACGATCATAGGCAAATCCGCCACTGTCGCGCTTGCATCAACCAACGCCACGGCTATTGTTAGCAATGCTGCATCCAGTGGCAAGGTCTTTA
>Ga0208814_1000297_pt1 | contig 33448 bp, 47 predicted proteins | sample MalvirAntarct_55_FD_184253 | JGI IMG/M metagenome (GOLD analysis project Ga0208814, IMG submission 184253) | Marine viral communities from the Global Malaspina Expedition - Malaspina viral metaG Antarct_55 (SPAdes) (version 2) | ecosystem: Environmental > Aquatic > Marine > Oceanic | place...
TTAACGTCTCCTATTATTAATCCACTCAGCCAATTGGGATCGTAGTTATATATATTGATTTTGCGTTTGCTTGTTTGAACCCAAGTGTTTTTGTGTCCAATACCCTTACGAGATCCTGCAATCTCCCAACCCATAGCTTGCCAAAAGAAATTACTTTCCAGATCGTCAGCACAACCTGCATCAAAAGATAAAGTCCCAATAGACTTACCCCAATTGACAACTATGTTTAAAAGCAGTTTGCCCCTCTCAAATTTTCTGGCATCTTCTTGTAGGCAAATCTGAGCTATCTTTCCCTTGCGGTAGATTGCATTTCTTTTGCCAAAACTAGCTAGGCAAAAACCAACAAGGTCATCGTTAACAGTACACACAAATAGTTTGTCATTACAGACAGGTGACCATCTCTTGCCAGTTTTGATTCCTGTAATCGCAGATTCATACGCCATCTTTGGAATAAAACCTAAACTCAAACTTTCTTTTTTACTGAGGCTGACAACATATTTTATGTCTTCTAATACAGCCTCTCTCACTATTGTGTCTTCTATCATTTCATTCTGCCATCAAAGATAGCTTGGCTGTTCCCCTTGTTCTTAATAATCTCGCCAGTGTCTTGATCTTGGTATTCAACAAAGTCATCACCAGCATCATGCACCACCAAATCTTTTGGCATGATTTGTGGGATGTATAGATGTTCATCACAGGTAACTGTGGGCTTCCCTTTGGCGCAACTCCAAGTGCCATCTTTCTCTGGGGTCACATGGCTACAAGTCCTACAACTAACTTCTGGTATTTTGCATCCATGACATACAGCCCAATACGGACAGAACTTGCATTGCCAAAAACTTGCATCCTCACTTAATTTGGATGGTGGCGTCTCTGCAAATATAATTTTATTTGCCTTCTCGATAAGTTGCATGGCCTCAGACTTATCTAGCTTTAGACGTTCTGCATAAATAGCGTCAGTCTCCTTGCAAACTGCAAAGAAGTAGCAGTTCTCTAATTCAGCTAAGTGCATACCAATCTGGCATTGCGCCCAATAGATAGGCTTGCTTTTCTGCAATCCCTTCTTCTCGATATCTTTAAAACTTCTGGTGTTCATAGTTTTAAATTCAAGTGTGTGTGGCTTACTGCTCTCAGGAAAACCAAGACCTACGCCATCCAGAGACAATGCGAAGTGACCACCACATTCTGTAAATCTAACTTGCTTGCCAGTTTCTGGATCTACTTCCCAAATCTCTACACCGATATCTCTTAGGTTAGATACAACGCGATCTTCTTCACGATCACCTGTTTCAAACAGTCGAAGTATTCTCCCAGAGAAGTCTGGCGTCCATGCGTGCCTAAACTGATACCAAAGTGCGCGACTACATTCATTGCCAATTTGAGATCCACCCAAGTGAGGTCGATGCTCATTCTTTCGTTTCTGTTGATATTTCTCGTAAATGAGGCGAACTGTTTCTGGCGTCATGTATTGTTCAAGGTTCATTGTCTTCTCCATCTATCTAGTAAATCGGCTCACGCGGAGCCGATCCAGAGGTAGACGTTACTTCTTCCAAGGTGGTGTAGATGCACTCGCCGTTGCAACTACAGGTGATGCAGTAGCCGTAGCTCCACCTGCCGCGTCATAACCCTTAACTTCGTTAGTGGCATCGTACTGACCATCAGCCGCTCTAACTGCAACTTTAACCATCAGTGGCTTGTCACATAACTCAACACTATCCTTTGGGTTGTTAACACCAACGGCACGACAAATGCTCGATAGATTACGTTGTGCAATCTCAACCGCAGTTTGGTTTGGGTTCTGTAAGTTTAGTCGATCCCAAATTTTTCTGCCTTGATATGATCCTTCGATCACGTCAATTGTGAGTTCTAGGTATGAGCCAGTTCCAGCTTTAGTTGCCTTCTGCTCGGTGTTAGAAATTACAGCCTTGTACCAATCTGCTGGGATTGGTTCGTTAGTTGTTGTTGGCTCTATTTCCAATGCGTTAAATCCGTTTAAGTCCATGTGAGTTCTCCTACTCTGCTACAAATTGTGAAAATGGATTGCCGCCATCAAATGTAAATGGCAGTGGTTCAGTTATGTTGAACCGATTTTTGGTGACTGATGATGCCTGTGGAAAGCACAGTATCTCACGTTCACCTGTAGAAATGGCGCGTTTCTTATCGCCATCTCCGCGAGTAAATGTCTTCAGTCGGATTAATCCAACTAGGTCAACATTATCAGTGTAATGTGGAATGCTCTTCTTATGCATTCTCACACAGTACCTTGCGTATGGATCTAGATCAGGCAAGTCCAACGTCTCAGTGTCGGCGTGTCCAATGAAGACCACATTCATTCCAGTTTCATAAGCAAGAGATCCTGCCCATTCTCTGATTTGGCGGTGCTTCTCAGATGCAGTTCCATACCCTGCTCCATATCCACCCCCAGCTTGGTTTATAGATTTAGCTTTAGGATCAGCCGCTACAATTTCGCTTTCGATCATTGTTGCCAACTGCGTTATGCTATCGATCACCAATGTCTTAAACTCATGTTTGTCTGTAGCCAGAACCTCAATTGCATCTAAGACATCATTTGATGATGTAGCCAATGGAAACAGGCTGACGTTTTCATTTCCCATAAGCGATGCCGTTCCATCTTCAGTTCTTATAAAAACTGGCTTTGGAAACATAGCGGCTAGGGTAGTTTTACCCATTCCGCCTTCACCAAACAAGGTGGCGATTATTGGTCGCTGACCTGATGGCTTGGATAGTGATTTTAAATTTATAGCCATTTATATTCTCTATCCTCCCATTTCTCTTTAAAGACAGAGGCAAATACCTCGTCTAATATTTTATTTATTTCTTCCATTATTTTCTCCTTCTACAAAAATTAGATTTTCATGATCAGACCAACGTGTAAGTTTACGTTCCAATCTGATCTGCTCTGGGCTTTTAGCCATGCCATCTATAAACGTCACAGACTTCAACGCTTCAGATAGCATGACCAATTCATTGGCAGTAAGCTCCATTACAGAGCCTCTACTTTTACGCCAATTTTTCCAGATTTAGTTGTGAATGCCTTGGAAACTTTTGACCAAAGGCGCGGTTCTTTTTCCGCTAAATATCTACAGCCAGCGGCATCAGCAGATATGCTTACCTTAACTGGGTGTAGGTTACTTGAGATTTTATCTTTAACTTTATCCCACGCGATTGAATCAACCTTACGAGACACAGGCTGTGTCAATGTAATTTTGTACTCTTCTAATGTGTGGGTAATTGAGCCTTCACCTTTGGCATCTAGTGCTTCATTGATTTGCTCTTCTATCGCATGACGCTGTGCGATAATCTGTTTTTCTAACGCCTTTACTTCTAGCCACTCGGAGGCAAGTCCATCGATATTGCTCATGGCAATTTCCTTTCTTTCTTTTTTTCACTCATTCTCTACAGAATCTTGTTTACAGAAAGATTTTCACTATGTAAAGATGTTTTTACAAATAATGCAAAAAAGGATCAAAATAATGCAAACACTACTACCACTGGACGATATACGTGAGGCGTTACAAGATAGACGCCTGACAGTTGTCGCTGAGAAATGTGGGCTATCCCACCCAACTGTAAAGGGGATCGCATCTGGAGATGGTGTTGATCACATAAGTTTAACAACTTGGAAAAAACTTAGCCAATACCTGACCGAATCAACATGAGTTTAAAGGTAGAAGATTACTGCTCAAAGTTGAGTTGGTATCTGGTAACAATCCCTGCTGGCTCCAAAGGGCCAACGAGATTTGGTTGGCAACAACCAGAGAAGGCATTGTCAGATCCAGATCAGGCTAGACTATATTATGAGCAGAACCCAAATCACAATGTAGGATTACTGCATGGTGCATCTGGAACTTGTGCTATCGACATAGATAACGTCGAGCATACAAAAATAATTTTTGAGCATCTGGGAATAGATTTCTCTGAGTTGATGCAATCTGCACCACAGATTATCGGACGTGAAAATCGTGGCAAGCTGATCTTTAAAGCTCCACCTGATTTAATCACGCACAAGATATCGTGGCCTGTCGAGGGAGATCCACGCAAAACCGAAGTGGTGTTTGAACTGCGCGCAGGCTCTGTTCAGGATGTACTTCCGCCAAGTATCCATCCAGATACAGGTCGTCCATATGAATGGGCTGGGAGATCAATCTTCGATGGCTTGCCAGAACTGCCACCACAAATTTTAACATTGTGGCGTGAGTGGGATAAGTTTCGCCCACAGTTGATGGACATATGCCCTTGGAAAAAGAAGGCAGAGTTTCAGCCAACACGAAAGCCAAGACCTAAAAGTGATAGCACTTCAGTTATAGATGCATTCAATGATGCACATGACATGCACACTTTGATGGTTCAGTATGGATACAAGCCAACGTCTAAAAGTAGATACCTATCTCCCAACAGCACGTCAGGATTAGCTGGTGTTAAACTATTTGATGATGGCAGAGCTTACAGCCACCACGCATCCGATCCATTTGATAATGCCCATACATTTGATGCATTTGAATTGTGGTTACAGTTCGAACACATGGGTAATGTACAGAAGGCGGTCAAAGAAGCCGCTCAAATATTAAACGTAACACAAGACGCAGAGTATGATTTAGACAAGGAAGCAATCGAGCATGGCGCACGAGTCGCCAAGAATATTATGACTACCCCGAAAATAGGTGGCTATTCTCAGGAGACAACAGAAATAGGTAGAATACCTGAACATTTACTAAGTGTGCCTGGGGTTCTTCAGGATGTTGTAAATTACTACACTGTATCTGCAATCAAACCCCAACCTCAATTTGCTGTGCAATGTGCAATTGCATTTGGTTCAGTTTCAATGGGTCGTCGGTGGGTTACTGATCAGAGAAACTTCTCTAGCTTATACTTCTTAAATATTGGTGAGACTGGATCTGGTAAGGAACACACGAAAACTGTCATAGAAGAATTACTTGAGCAGTCTGGGTTAGAAGACTTAATAGGGCCTGCTGGATATACTTCGAGTGCAGGTGTTTTGTCTACACTAACTAAAAAGCCAACGCATGTATCTGTAATTGATGAACTTGGGCGACAGTTAAAGGCGGCATCTGCAAAGGGTATGCAACATAAAGCTGACGCGATAACTGCAATCATGGAATGCTTTGGACGCCAAGATGGAACTTTAAGGCAACAAGGTTACGCAACCAACACAATGAAATCGGCAGACGCAGAGAAGTTGGAGAAGGTTGTGAAACGTCCATCTCTCACATTGGTTGGAATGTCTACACCCTCAGAGTTTATGCAAGCTATTGGTGGAGGTGATGTTGCATCTGGATTGCTCAATCGTTTTATAATTGTGAAGTCTGAAATTGGTGTGCAGATGTCCCAGAAGAAACGTAGGTCAACAATATCTGATCGACTTGCTACTTGGGCAAAAGATCATGCCAATGCAAATGAAGGTGACTTAGATACTGGCAACAGTCATGACATGCCACCCCATCCACTAGAAGTTGCATTTACTCAGGAAGCTGAAGATCTTCTGCGTGAGTACGAGCAGAGATTGGTTAACGCAATTAAGAAGGAAACAGGTACAGGTCTGGAGGCTATGTATAATCGATCACGCGAGATTGCCATGCGTTTGTCTCTGATCATTGCTCGGTCAATGGGTCAGGATGAAATAAGTGCAGATGCAATGCAGTGGTCTATTGATTATGTTAATCACTACGCAATCCAAACTATCGAGATGTTCAGGTCTAATATGTCAGAAGGCCCATTTGAAGCGGCATGTAAGGCAGTATACGCACGAATAGAAAAGGCTGGGTTAACTGGCTTAACTGAACGTGAGTTAGCCAGAAGCGTATCAACCTTTGCAAATATGGATAGACGCAAGCGTGCTGACATTCTCGATGCACTGCAAACTGACAGAGGTATTGAGTGTAGAAATCAAAACGAAAGTGGGAAAGGTAGGCCAAAGTTTGCTTACTTCTCACCACCAATAAATTAAGAAAGGAGTTGAGATGTCAAATTTAAAAGTTTTACCAATTAAATCTGTTGATACTTACAATTGGTTATTAAAAAAACATTACGCAAAAAGAATACCAAACATAACAAATGCATTTGGTTTGTTTAATGAGTCTGAACTTATTGGTGTTGTCACTTATGGTATCCCCCCATCCCCCGCTCTTTGTATGGGTGTTTGTGGAGAAGAGCATTCAAGTAAAGTAGTAGAGCTGAATAGATTATGCCTACAAGATAATGATAAGAATCAATCTTCTTTTCTAATATCTCAATCTTTAAAGATGTTACCAAAACCAAAAATTGTAATTTCATATGCTGATATAAGTCAGGGTCACGTTGGATATGTTTATCAGGCAACTAACTTTTTATACACTGGCCTGAGTGCAAAGAGAACAGAGTGGCGGATCATAGGATCAAACCTACATTCCAAAACTATCACTGAGCAAAGCACACTCGAAGAAAGAAAAAGCAATCCAGACAAATATGAATACATAGATAGGCCACGCAAACATAGGTATATTTATATTGTTGGAAGTAAAAAGGATCGAAAACTTTTAACTAAGTCTTTAAACTACGATCAGTTCCCTTACCCTAAAGGTGAGACAAAACAATATAACTCTGGAAGTAAAGTTATTACTCAAATGGTATTAGAATTATAAGAAAGGAAAAACAAAATGGCTAAATGGGCTACGAGCAAAAATACAAAAGAAGCAACGCGAGGTGACATTCTCGACACTGCCAAGAAGTATGTAACGAAAGATAGGGCGTCTGATCATGGTGACATGGAGGATAACTTCAAGATGATTGCAGACTTCTGGTCAACTTACTTAGGTGTAGATGTAAAGACACATGATGTAGGTGTTATGATGAACCTCCTGAAAGTTGCACGAATCAAATCAAATCCAAAACACCCTGACAATTGGGTGGATGGAGCTGGGTACATGGCGTGTGGTGGCGAACTTGCAAGTAAAAGGAAGAGGTCAAAAATGCCCCCACTTGATGCCAATGGAAAATTTACAAAGCATGAGGAAGAGTTATGACTTTCTACACAATGCTTGTCCTGACATATGTAATAGATGGCGCAGAGATCCAAAAGAAAACTTTGTATAGAACTGCGTATGAGTGTGGCAATGCACTGCCAGAAGTATATGAACCATATATAAATATGAATAGCATGGGGCAGTGTATCGAGACAGATAAGATATCATCTATAACTTCTACACCAAAACTAAGACCAATTAATTTAGGGAAGTAGTCGTGTAAGGTGGCGGTTATATTCTTAAAATGTTAGCGCATTTAGTAGCGAATATGCCTGAAGTGAGATCTGATATTAACATGCCCGATAAAACTGATTTCATTTAACCACCTTACTGCACAACTATAAAGTTTGATGATGTCTAAAGCAATAAAAAAAGACCCACCGAAGTGGGTCAGTAAAGTAAGACAGGGATACAGGAATAAATCCTAGTCGAGCAGTTAAACTCTCCTTATCACAAAACCATCAATCCTACAACTACAATTAAAATTGTGGCAACCAACAGTAATCCAGAGAAAATTTCTTTTGTCAGTCCAACATTGAATAGGAGCTGTGGCTTCTTATCATGTACATCAATGTGACCACGCAAATTAATTGATACCCACTTACCACTGTCGATAGGTACTTCACCTGACTGTGTGTATATCCACAAACTCTTGTGGCCTAACCTTTTGCCTGAGTTAATTTTAACCCAGTCAGGGAAGTCATTGGTAAAGGTTATGTTGTTGAACCCCTTGAACTTCCATCTCTTAATAATCATATTCATTCCTTTCTAAATTTCTTGAAATATTTCTTCTGCCAGATTTAATGGCAGTTCGATTGTCGTTACCCTATAGTCACACTTAGGGCAAACCTTTCGACGTTTGGTAGTTAGAAATCCAAAGGCAGAATGCGCCCTAGAATCCTTTGCCGCTAGTTTTGTGTTACGACAGTGAGGGCAGTAACTAGATGACAATTTTTTTATTGGTTCCATTTTAAAATCCTAACCAACGCTTCAGTCTTGGAAACCAATTGCTTGGCTTGATGTCTTCTTCCATTTCCTCAAGCGCATTTCTAAGAGATTGCATTTCACTTGCTTGCTTCTCTTGTTCTTTTTGAACTGTGTCAGGCTCACCAAATGCAATGCCAACGGATGCTATCTGATCGATAACACTTGGCTTGCCATATGGTAAATCCTTTTGGTGTATGCGATTGATTACAGATGAAGGTGAACGCTTTAAGTCCTTTGCAATTATTTTTGTTGGCACTTTTGCTTCTCGCATCAACACCAATTCCGCATCTTCGGCGGCAGTCCAATATTTATAACCCATTTTTATTCTCCTTTTTAAATTTTGTCGAGACTATCCCAACGCTTCATAAAATTTACGATCCAAGTAGACTGCTTTGGTGTAAGCTCATACTCATAAATCAATTCCATAGCGCACATTGACTTGAAGCCTTGTGCTAAACGCCACTTCTCCAATTCATCAATCAGAGTTTCCGATGTTTCTTTAGGGGCAACTGGTGGCAATCTGCCACCACCCTTTACCAGACGATCAATATTCGCTTGCGCTCTCTGAACAATTTCCAATTCTTTTCTAATTGTTTCATCCATTCGGCGTTGTATCTTTTGACCATACGCTGTTCGCAAGTTAGGAGTGCCGTCTTTTTTCTGCCAATGTGCTAAGTAATCGTTCATTACTTCATCCTCCTTAAAAGTTATAATCGTAAAATTTATATGGTTCAGTGTTTAAATGGTGACGCCCATAAGCTGAATGAAAGTAACCATCTTTGCGAAGTCTTGCACGCATAACGCCATGATCTGGATTAGACTTGTAACTATATTTTTGGCTACGTTGGTTGGTGCAGTGACCAGAAAAACCACCAACAATAATTTCTGGCTTCCAATCTTTATCTAACTCTGCATCCATATAGCGAAGCTCAATAGTTTTTGAAGATACAACACGCACGATTTCATATGGCTCAACATCGCTGTAACCAGACTTATTAGCATGTGTGTAATCAACAGTATCTAAACCATAAACATATGTTGTAGTGTAGTCTCTGTTGCTACTAGATGATGGAAGTTTTTCAATCATATCTTTTGCCTCTTCAAGAGTTGCAAAAGTTGTTGTTATATCGTGCGTTGTTTGAACGCGCTTAAATCTAAAAGAAAGAAAGTATCTCAACTCTGTGTGTGAGCGATTACTTTTTTTACATATGACAGTATCAGTAACTGTGATTACGTGACGTTTTAACATTATACTGTCTCCTCTAATGCTTCAGCAAATTGGTCTACAGTTAACATCTCAGTTCCCTCAGACAATTTAGAAATTTTAGTTAAAAGATATTGAATGTTGTTATTAGCCATTTCAGCTTTCTTAGCTTCAGCAGTTATTTCTTTGTGAAGGTCAGCTATTTTATCAGCCAAAGTTGGTGGGTTATCTGCAATAGCTTGCATTCTTCTGCCAACAGCAGATCGTTGGTCAAATTTGCCATTTTTAGTTTTGTTTAACATTTTTTTATTCCTTTTCTCTATCTATACACATTATATAGCATACTGTATTTAGTATAGCAATAGGTAAAGTGAATAAAAATAAAAAAAGTTTAAGACATATCCATCTTAACTGGTAAGTACCAACCCTTACGGCGATCTCGCTCACCCTCGTTGAAGTTGCGCTCCCATCTGAGGACGTTCACAATATCACAGCTTTCAGAGGCTACCATACATGCAATCATCACAGCCACTGGATCTCCTCCACCAGCCCACAGTAGATAGTCATCTTCACTAAACGACTGAAGTATAACTCTCGCAATGTTTATAGCTCGGCTCGGATTAAATTGAGGTTTCTCGTCAGGCTCAAAGATAACCTGTAACTTACCATACTTCGTGGCGTCAGATAAATCTGGAGTCCACCCAAACTTATTTTCTCTGGGTCTTGTTACAATGTAAACTGTACTCATATCTGTTCCTTTCTCACGTTTTTTCTTATTGGCAGTTTTATTGTCATCTTATTGGCATATTAAATTTTTGCGTTTTTATCAACAAAATAAGGGCGAAAGTGATTTTTGGCATATTTGGCATATTTGGCAGATACCCCCTAATAGATCCCCCCATATTTTTACTACCCCCCATACCTATATATGTGGGGGAGAAGGGGGGGGTATGACAATATGACAATAAGAATAATAATAATAATATATATATAATATAACTATATAAATAAGTAGTATAGGCTTAGTTCTTATTGGCAGATCGGTATATGACAATAAGGTGACAATAAGGTGACAATAAGAGATTTGTATCTGATCCTTTTCTTTTTTTAAGAGTTAGGCTATATTTCGTTAAATACAGCTAACCACTGAAAAGAAAGGTCAACACTATGTCAGATGTCAAAACTAAAAAATTAATCGGTAGACCGAAGTTCGATATTACAGATGAAGTTTTGCTTAACGTAGAAAATCTTATGACCAAGGGATTAACGAAAGAACAGGCGGCTGGAATGCTAGGCATTTCAAGGGCAACATTCTTTCTTTATCAGGATCAAAATTCAGACTTTTCGGATGCTATAAAAAGAGGTCAGGCTCGTGGCATAGATGCCGTGACTAACGCTCTCTTTGAAAAGGCCACGATTGATAGAGACAATACAGCGATGATATTCTTCCTGAAGAACAGAGCTGGGTGGGTGGACAAGCAAGAGGTTGCAACCACTGTCGAACAGAAACACGTCATAGATTTAACAAGGATACCAGATGATCAGCTCAAATCAATTGAGGACGCATTTAGCAGGATTGACGTTGGAACAGGTGAGAGCGGAGAAGTATCGCAGATCATTGAGGGAATTTACGAAGGCTAGTTGGCCTACGATTGAACCTGGCGTTCCATTTAAAAACAACTGGCACATCGATGCAGTCTCGGATCACTTGCAAGCTGTAGTCGAGGGCGACATCAAACGTCTGATCATTAACGTGCCACCTCGACACATGAAGTCAATCAGCGTGGCTGTTGCTCTGCCAGCTTGGACTTGGGCGCACCAACCTCACAAAAAGTTTCTCTACGCATCTTACGCAAGTTCCTTGTCGATCAGGGATAGTACGAAGTGTAGAAGGTTAATCGACAGTCCTTGGTATCAGGCGCACTTTGGCGATAAGTTTAATTTGACCGACGATCAGAACCAAAAGCAGAGATTTGAGAATGATAAGACAGGCTATCGAATCGCAACGTCAGTTGGTGGTGCGTTAACTGGTGATGGTGGTGACATCATCTGCATTGATGATCCACACAACTCTGTAGAAGCAGATAGCTCTAAAGTGCGTGAAGGTGTACTTGATTGGTGGGATCAGGCCATGCAGACACGATTAAACGATCCCCAGACTGGTGCGTTTGTAATTATTATGCAGAGGCTACACGAACAGGATCTCACAGGTCACGTCTTGGCAAATCAACTTGGTGATGAGTGGGATCACCTAATGTTGCCTGCTCGTTATGAAATAGGTGCGCCGAATCCTATGAAGTCGTCACTTGGGTTTACTGATCCAAGAACAAAGGAAGGTGAGTTGCTATGGCCTGAAAGAATTGACGAGAAAACTTTATCAACTCTGGAGCGATCTCTTGGATCATATGCATCTGCTGGTCAGTTACAGCAAAGACCATCGCCAAAAGGTGGTGGTATCCTGAGAGCATCGTGGTGGGTTCCTTGGGAAAAGCCAGACTTACCAGAGATCGAATATGTTCTTCAGTCATGGGATACTGCATTCGAAGCCAAGGAAAGCTCTAGCTTTAGTGCCAGAACAACTTGGGGTGTATTTAAGCACAAAGGCGCAATGTGTGCGATTGTCTTGGAGGCTTGGTACGATAAGGTGAGCTACCCAGATTTACGAAAAATTGCACAAGAGTCTTACGAAGATTGGGAGCCAGACGCTGTATTGATCGAGAAGAAGGCGTCAGGCCAGTCTCTACTGCAAGATCTACGCATGGCTGGAATACCAGTTTTAGCTTATTCTCCTGACCGAGATAAGGAAGCGAGAGCGCACGCATCAAGCGCACTTTTAGAAGATGGAAGAATTTACTACCCTTCTGATCGAAAATGGGCTAAAGATTTAATAGACATATGCGCGGCTTTTCCTGCACACCCCAACGATGACGTTGTTGATACGTGTACACAGGCTTGGTTGCGTTTACGAAAAGGATGGTTTGTTGGACACAGTGAAGACCCTGAAGATGACGAGCCAGTAGAAAAACAAAGGATTACCCTCTATGGCTGACCCAAATATTATACCATTTGCTGAAGGCGCACCTAGTGATGAGTTAATGATCGAGGAGCTTGCAGATGGCGATGTTCTGATTGGTGACCCAGAGTTAGATGCGATGGACGAGGCAGATGCCGCAGAATTTGATTCCAACTTAGCTGAACAGATGGATGAACGAGATCTCGCACGAAAAGCGCAAGAACTTGTAGGTTATTACGAAAATGACGAAGAAGCTCGGTCAGAGTGGAAGGAACGCTACAAAGAAGGATTGAAGACATTAGATCCAGATGGCGGACTTGACGAAGGCGAAGATGAACGTGGCACACGCGGACTTTCAGTTGTAGTGCATCCGTTAATCGCTGAAGCGGCAACTCAATTCAATGCGAAGGCAATTGCAGAGCTTTACCCATCAGGTGGGCCAGTTAAATCTGTAATCATAGGCAACCCAGATGAAGAGCTAGAAGAGCAAGGTCGCCGTGTTCGTGAGTTTATGAATTACCAAATCACTCAGGAAATGCCTGAGTATTTCCCTGACTTAGACCAGATGCTATTCCACCTTCCGTTAATCGGTCATACCTTCAAGAAGGTTTGGTGGAACGTAAACATGGATCGCCAGTGCAGTGACTTTGTTAAAGCTGAAGACTTTGTGGTCGCCCCAGAAAGTAAAGACTTATACACCTCACCACGTTACACGCATATTATTCGTATGCCAAAGAACGACTTCAATCGTTACGTGCAGAACGGATATTACCTACCGACGAAGTATGCTGGCGGAGATACGATTGATCCATCAGGTGATGTAATCGGTGAGATCGAAGGCGTTGATGAGTACGATGATAGCAACGATGATGTAATGACATTACTCGAAATGCACGTCTACGATTTGTTTGACGGATTCGATGGCGAAGAAATGGTTGATGGCGAATCAGAAGACAATGCAGTTGCATTGCCGTATGTCATTACAATTGATTACGAGAATCAAAATGTTGTGAGCATTAGACGCAACTGGAAGCAAGACGATGAACTGAAGCAACGCCGTGATTGGTTTGTGTCATACAAATTCTTACCAGGTTTAGGGTTCTATGGCTTTGGCTTGTACCACATGATTGGTGGTTTGGGTAAAGCGGCAACTGGATCGTTACGTGCATTGCTAGACAGTGCCGCATTTAGCAACATGCAAGGTGGATTTAAATTACGTGGTCGCGTCCAAGGTGGCGACATGCAAATTAGTCCAGGCGAGTTTAATGACATCGACAGTACAGTTGATGACATCAACAAAGCTATTATGCCATTGCCGTTTAAAGAGCCAAGTGGATCTCTGTTTAATTTGCTAGGCTTTATGGTTGATGCTGGACAGAGATTTGCAAGTACGGCAGATTTAAATGTCGGAGATGTAAATCCGAATGCACCTGTTGGCTCAACTGTTGCGTTGATCGAGCAAGGATCGAAGGCATTCAGTGCGATACACAAGAGATTGCATTACGCACAAGGCCAAGAATTTAAATTGTTAGCGCAGTTAAATGCTGAAAATCTACCTGACGAGTTTAGTTTCTCACAAGCTGGAGCAGATGATACTATCTATCGAACTGACTTTGATGATCGAATTGATATCATACCAGTTAGTGATCCAAACATATTCTCAACAGCACAGCGAATTGCACAGGCACAAGCTGTTCTGGAGATGTCACGATCCGCTCCACAATTCCATGATTTGTACGAGGCATACAAACGTATGTACGAGGCACTTCGGATTCCGAACATAGATCAAATATTGCAGAAGCCAGAAGAGGCTGTGCAAATGGATCCAATTGACGAGAATATGAGCGTATTGTACGGCAAAGGTATTCGAGCATTCCCAGAGCAAGATCACGATGCACACATTGCGGTTCACATGCAGTTCTTGCAAGATCCGTCATTAGCAGGAAACCCTGGGGCTAAAGCTATGCAACCTGTGTTAATCGCACATATCGCAGAACACATTGCGCTTCTCTATCGTCAACGCATGGAGGCAAGCATTAATATGCCTATGCCGATGTTGCCAGACTTTAAAGATCCTAAGTTTAAGTTTGAGGCAGTAGATCCAGAGATGGATCGCTTAATCAGTCAACGTGCGGCTGAAGTTGTGAAGGCATCACCTCAGATGAAACAAATCGAGGCAATGAAAGGCATGATGGGCGGACAACAAGGTCAGCAAGGCAATCCACTGCAATATGCACAGGAACTTGCTAAACTTGAAACCGAAGCACTCAAGGCTAGAACACAAGCACAAATCCAAGCAGATCAAGCTAAGGCGAAATCTAATATCGAGATCAAGCAAGCTGAAGCGCGACAAGACATGGAGATCGAAATGGCAAAGGCACAAGCTGACATGCAAGCCAAGATCACTAAGTTGGAGGCAGATCTGCAACTAGAGCGAGAAAAAAATAATGCTAAAATTCAAATGGAGGCAATGAAAAATGTACCCCCCACAGTATAACTTGCCACCAATTAATCCTGCGGCCTTTGGCGGTTTACCGCAAGAAAGACCACAAGGTGCGCCCCCACTACCCTCCCAAGGTGGGGGTCAGCAACCAATTGACATGAATAAGTATCTGGTTGATAAAGTAATGGAGATTAAGCGTCGAATGGCAGGCGGCGGAGATGTAGGTGCGTTAGGCGCATTTGCAAGCGCAATGCCACAAGCACAACAGCCACCTATGTCGGGGCAACCAAATCCAAACCCAGAGCAAATGAGGGCGTAGTTTTATGATCAATACGTTATTTTCAAAGAACCCAGTTTTTATGTGTTTCGGTGGCGGAGGATCAGGTGGATCTAGTGCAGGTGCGGCGAGTAGTGGCGGAGGATCAAGGGCAGATAGAAAAGGTGCGGCGGCAACTTTCTCTGCGCCAAAGCCAGTATATACGCCACCACCAGTAGTTAATACATCGAGAGATAGACGAGATCGTAATCCAGTACCTGCAAATGTTAGTCCTAACCCTAGTACATATGGAAATTTGCCAATAAATCCTATAGTTAATACAGCTACTAATGCATTTAATGAAATTGACAGAGACGAAATAATAAATGTAGCGACTAATGCGTTGAATACTCCTAGCTATATGACATCTGGAACACCTACTCCTCGTCCAGAAAATTTAAGTATCGATCCATTATCTATGAATGGAAATAACGGCGCACTTGGTCAAGTTAGTAGATATGGCGTTTACGCTGGCGATGGATTTGAATTTAAAGACAGTGGTCAAGGTTACCAAACCAGAACATTCACTGGCGCACCAGAAACAATGAACAATCTTGGTCAAGATATTTCAATAGCAAATGAACTGGCCTATGGTAGCTTAGAAGATAGGGAAAACTTTAGAAGAATAGGCCAAAAATCTTTTGATGAAGGTGGTGAGTTTGCCCTTTCAAAAGGATCTGCAAATGATGGAGATTTATTAGAGTTTTTAAAGACAGGTAGTTTTGGTGCAAGTGATTCATTCGTTGATCAATATGGATTAAGAAATGCTGAACCTGTAGTTGGAGGTGAGCAAGTAGGTGCATTGTCGTCGGTTGCGTCAGGAAACGCTCCTCAGTTTGCGACGACGACAGCCGATTACACTGGACTTGAGAATGTATACAATTCGCAAGCTGAAGAGATGGCTAACTTCTTTACGCCTAGTGATGGAGCTTCATACGTTCGTGGTCAGCTTGTAGACGATGCTACAGGTCAACCAATAAGAGCTGGTGGAATGACATCTACTCGTAATACAATCCGTGGTACTTTTGATAATCAAAGAAATAACATTGAAGGATTTGGTGGGCTTGGTGCAGGAGCAATACAAAACTCAACAAGAGAGACAATGGCAAATCTACTAACGCCTGGTGATAGAGCCGCTTATGTAAATGGTCAGTTGGTTGATACTACGACTGGTAAATCACTAGAAGGCGGTGGCTACACTTATGATGCTGAAGGTAAAAATCCAGACTACGTTTATGGAGTATCTGATGACTTCAGCAACAACCTACAAGTTGATACAACTGGTATGGATACAGGTGCGGCTAATGCGGCAATAGCAAATCAAATAATGCAAAGAGATGTACCTCCAGGTGATTTAGCATACTTTGTATCATTCTTGCCAGGTATGACTGTTCCGTTAATAGGTGGTTATTTAGGTGAGAAGATGTTGGAAGGTGGCATTGAAGGTCGAAGGTCAGTTATAGCTGAACAGACTGCCGCGTTACAAGCTGGAGCTACTCCAATATACAACGATAAAGGTGAGTATGTTGGGTATGATGCAGGTCAAGGCACTGTAGATTACAATCCAAGTAGCTATAAATCACAAAGTACAAATACAAGTCCAGTCGTTACTACTAGCAATCGTGATAATGACAGAAGCACGCAAATTTCACAAAACCCAGTTGTAAACGATATATTCAATAGATACTACAAAGGTGGTTCAGGCGTAGGGTTACCAGATTGGTTGCGTAGATACGCATCTGGAATGAGAATCGATGAATTACTAACAAAGGTAACTGGATCTGATGGTACAGTAATGTATAAAACTCCAGACGGACAATACATTGAAGAACAGTATTTAACTGGTGCAAAAATGAGTGCAGAATAAAAACATATAAAAGGAGGCAGTTATGCCAAACATCGAAGAAAACCCTGACTTTCAACTGCTAAAACAATTTCTGCAAAGCATTAATCCAAATGACATGGATGAAGCATCTGCAACAGAATTAATGGATCTTGGCAAGATGATCCAAAATGGTGGCGCACTTACTGATCGCCAACGTGAAATGTTTGCAAGTGTTGTGGGTGCGATGCCTCCTATGGGTGATGCTGATAGTCGTAGCCTTATAGAAGAAGATTTACCTACAGGTGAAGTGGCAGGTCTGACTGAAGTAACATCACCAATGCCACAAATGCGCCCAGATAATTTAGGTATGCAATCCCCAATGCCTAGAATGCGCCCAAGTAACTTAGGAGGTTAAAATGGCTGAAGTAAATATCGGAAACATGGAAGACAATGCAATTCTCTTTGAAGAGAAAATGGGCTTCCCACATGACACTGATGGCTTAGAGTTATCAGATGAGCAACTTGTTAACTTCTTATTGTTGTGTCACCAAGAGCATGTACTTGGCGATGAAGAGTATGAAGATGAAGAAGAAATGATGTACGAAGATGACGAAGAAATGATGGAAATGCCAGATGGCAAAGATGTCAAAGTAAAAGTTATGAAACTCGATGGTGGCAATGTCCATGATATGATCAACAAACTTCTAGGAGGCTAACATGCCATACAGTAAGTATTCTCCAAAGCAAAAAAAGTTAGCGGCGGTTGCAGGTAATCCAAAAAAGATTACTGGTGCTGATTTAAAGGCTGTTGCGAAACGTAAGAAGAAGAAGAAAGCGAAGAAGTAATGCCTGATTACAAAGATTTCCTATTAAAACTAGGTAATAAAGTTGGATTGGACGTTGAAGATTTTATTGGCACAGGAATAAAAAAGATAGGAGAGCAAGTTGACGAAGGCTTGCGATATATCGAAGATCAAGGTGCGCTTGGTTCTTTACTGAATAGATATTATTCAAACATGAATCGTGGAAGCAAGTTAACAACACGCGAACAAATGCAAAATACAGATTTAGGTCGTATTAAAGTAAATGTTGGTAAGGTTCCACTTGAAGAAACTGGACGCACGATTATAAAACCTGATGATGTTGTTGATGTTGAGCCTTTTCCTTTAGAAAGATTTTTTGACGAAGATGTTGCTGTAATACCTACTATGTGGGATCGAAGTGATCTGGGTGTACTCACACGGGTAAATGATGAAAATCTTGCATTCCCTGTGCCTCTTGACGCTGGATATCAGTATCCAATGACAAGATCTAATTTTGATGCAAATAGATTTGGTGCAAGTAATAAAAGTCCTGTCACAACAGTTATGAACGCCGCAAAACGTGCTTCAGGTCAAGAAATAGATAAAAAAACTGGTGAAATTATTAAAGAAGGCAAGCCAGTTTTTGGTGTGTATACTAACATGGGTGGTGAAAGTAACGACTACTCTACAATGGTATCTGATACAATTATTGCCATGATGCCGAATACTAAAATTACTAAAAAATCAATTAAAGAGTTTGATGATCTTATGAAAGATCGTATTGAAAATTGGCCAGGTTTAAATGGTGTACAAGACAATCCTGAAAAAATGAAAAAACTTAGGGATTTTTTAAATAGACCAGAAGGCGGAAATGATCGAAAACTTTTTGTTAAAACAATGGAAACTGGAAAATGGAATAGCCAAGGTTTTCCAGATGTTACTTCAGCAAGAGCGGCTACATCTGTACAAGATATGTTTGGTATAGGTACTGGAGATGCTACTGGTCGCATAATAGGTCAAATTGATTACAATGCACCTACAACAAGAGTAACCGATCATAACACATATCCTGTGTCAATACCTCGTGTCCCAAATACTCCATTGTATAGAGCATCCACCCAAGGTGGTGCATTTGTTGATATACCTAGAGATTTAATATTGCCAGATTATTTAAAAGCAAGAAGATTGGCTAATAAACCTGAAGTTAGTGATACGAGAGCTATTACTATGTCAGTTCCATCACAAGATTTAACACCAAAAACTATAGATGATATAATGATGGAAATAAGGAGAATGGAAAATCGTGGATATCCCTATAATCGTTAACCGCCATCTGGATCTGGAAAATCTTTTCTATTTATTCCAAGCGCACTGCAAAGATAAATATCTAAACCCTCTATTTTATTCTCTTGGTCAGTCGTTAAGTTGCCACTTTTGTCAGAGTTTTGATGAACATCTTCAGCAAGTTTCCAAATTCTATCCCAGACAATTTGGCGTATAGTATGTGGGTCGTCCATTTTATATTCCTTTCTAATAGGAAATACAGTATAGTGAATTTAAACTAAAAGGAAAGAGGCAATGCCTGCAAAGAAAAAAGCAAAGAGGGACGCTTGTTACAGAAAAGTAAAAGGCAGATACACACGTAATGGTGGTACATGGCCTTCTGCTTATGGTTCAGGTGCTTTAGTTAAATGTCGCAAGGTAGGCGCAAAAAATTGGGGTAATAAAAGTGCCAAAAAAAAGTAGTAACAGTTTAAAGACTTGGTTCTCTCAGAACGATGGCAAAGGTTGGGTTGACTGCAAGACAGGCAAGCCATGTGGTCGTAAGTCTAGAACGAAAACTAAACGAGGTTATCCTGCATGTAGACCAACTATGTCACAATGCAAAAGTAAGGCTGGTAAGATAGCCACTAAGAATAAGACATCCGCAAAGCGTATAAGTTGGAAAAAATCAAAGAAGAGGAAAGCATAATGGCTAAAGGTGTTAAACATTATTTCAAGAATGGCAAAGAACATAAGGGTGCTACTCACAAAGATGCCAAGGGCAAGGTAATGTCTGGGGCGCGTCACACCGCTTCTAGCAAGTTTCTAGTCCACATGAAGGATCTATCGGCTACAGCTAAGAAGGTGGCTAAGAAGTAATGCCTAATTATGGTTCTTTAAAAGATTTTGTTATGTCTATGGGTCGTGAGTTATTTGCCTCTGCCACCAGAGGCTATCCAGCACTTGCTAAACTTGCAGAGGAAATTGGAATAGACACAAAGGACATATCTTCAATTGCGTCTGCATCCGATGAAGCTATTCAACAGGTATTAGATAGAGGTGCGCGTCAAGGAATTATAGATCCACGACAAGCTAATGCCATTAAAATAGAGATGGCGAAGGATGCACAACCCACACTGAAAGTGGACAATCCGAATGAAGATTGGCTTGCAAGCAAAATAAGATTTGCTGAACGTTCCAAAGTAGATGCACCTCCAAATACATATAGGGCAAACTTAGGTAACTCAGATGGTATAACTGGATACTTTAGTAAGCCAATAGCACTTGACCCAAAGATGCTTGCTGATGTTAGAGGCTCAATGGGCGAAGAGAGCTTTAGACCTGACGCAAGAAAAATAAAAGATCTCAGGGAAAGTATTGCAGAGGGTGGCTACGAGGCATCTCCAATTCTTATCCATGTGCGTGAAGATGGCGTACCATTTGTGGTTGAAGGCAATCACAGGATCATTGAAGGTATTGAAAGTGGTAGGCCAACTATACCTGTAGAACTTAAATATCTTAGAGGATCTGAAGATGTAGAAGATGGCATACTAAGTCCAAGTAATTTAGGAGTTAATCGATAATGGCAAAGTACCAAGGTAGAACTGTAACACTTAACAAGCCACGCAGAATAGCCAAAGGTGAAACATCTTACGGCAAAAAGAAATCTGTTGTATATGTAACTGATGGCGATAAAGTTAAGAAAGTTACCTTTGGGGATGCCAACATGAAGATTAAGAAAGCTCAAGCAGGGCGTAGAAAGAGCTTCAGAGCGCGTCATAATTGTGATAACCCTGGGCCAAAAACAAAGGCCAGATACTGGTCATGTAAGGCGTGGTGATATGGCTAATTTATCAAAACCTACTGACTATGTATTAGGTGCTTTAGCTAAATTTTTTAGTCCAACCATCAAGGCGGCTAAAGAATTGTTGCAAGAAAAAGGCTCTTACGAACAATTAAAGATTACGATGTTAAGGAATGGAGCAAAGGCAGACGAGCTAGAGTGGTCGGGCGCAGATGATTTCTTTAAAGGTAAGAAGGTTACTAAAAGTGAAATTATTCAATATCTTACTGAAAATGATCCCAGACTTAATATAAACACAAGAAAAGTTGATTCAGGATTAACTGGTGAAACAGATTTTTTAACCGCAGAGGAAAGGAGGTCGTTGGCTGTAAGAGAAGTTATGCAAGATACAGATATGGTCAATGAAGAAAAATTAAATATTCTTGATGAGATGAAATCTAACCCTGACGATCTAGTGCCATTTGAATCTGAGCTTGCGTATGGAAGCTATGGTGATACTAATTCACAAATTCTTGAACAGCACAAAGTGAATGGTGACGATATAGATCTTTACTTAAAAAGTCGGTTACGTCAATCACTAGAAGACTCCTATGATGCAGATCCTCCTTCATTTTATGAGAGAAATAACATAGAAACACCTAGAGTTTTTGGTGCAGGTGACACTCAATATTCAAATTATTTTCCAGAAGGTGCTGAAGACTACACAGAAAATTTATTTCAATACTTTGATCCAACAGGAAGAATAAAAATGACTAATCTTGCTGGGAGTGGTCATTTTGGCGACGATGATCTAGGTACAGTAATGCACAGTCGAACAGGTATTTTTCCGACACGTTCGGGTGAAAAAGCTATGTATGTTGGTGAAGGTCAATCAGATCCATTCCAAAAACTTCAGCAAGGTAAAGATCTTACTGATCCAGAACCAATATATGAAAAGAAAAGAAACTTACCTAGACTTTTAACCAGAAATTATGACGAAAGTTTATCGGCTTCTAAAATGAACGAATTAACTGATAAAGTATATAGTGATTCCAATAAACTTAGAGCAAATAATAGAAAGATGTTTGCCAATAATTTAAGCGAAGAAGAGTTGGGTAGACTTGGGCGTGAAGCGGCTATTTTTAAAATAAACAAAATAATTAAAGACCCAACAAAGCAAAACGATACTTTTAAAGATATGGCAAAAGCCTTTAAAATTAAAGATGAGCTTCCATTAGATACATCATCATTTACTGAAGATGAATTGGAGTTTTTGCATTATCAGCTTTACAACTTTGACGAGTTTAGAGGTATAAATTTACTTGCCAAAGATGACAAAAGAAAAGCTGATGAACTACTGTCTGCTAGAATGCAAACTGCTTGGACTAGAGATCCATTGGGCGTAGAGACTGTTCAGGAATATATGGCTTCAAAGCCAGTAGATTGGCTAAACGAAGGTTTTAGGAGATATTATGGCAATTTAAATGCTGATAATATGTTACTTAAAATGGACATACTTGACACTCGAAAGGCAATAGACAAAATAGAGCTTGATAACTTTAGTGGTGAGCAAGGATTTAAAAAAGAAGGCGCGCCATTTATGTCATCTCAAGACAAGTGGGTAGACCAAATAATAGGCAAATCTATTCTGGATGCTGTAAACAATCCAAATGTCAATTATTTAACATTTCCTGATGATATAGGGGCAATCGCTAAAGTTACTGGAAAAAATATTGAAGATTTAGAGCCAGGTACAGAAAAATTTTATATAAGCGATACTCAAAACAGATTAAAGAAATTTCTTAAAAAGTTTGATGTAAATCCCCCGATAGAACAAGTATTTTTAGATCCACCGCCAATTAAATTTGGTGAAGGTAGGCTAAATATTAATGAACCTTTTAGTTCAAGAGGCATTCAGATAACGCCAGAGTTTAGAGAATCAGTAATTAAAAATGGTGTACCTACGGCGGCAATTGCGCCTATAATTGGTTATGGTGCGTTAAATAATATAGATCAAAACGAAAACGGAGATCAAATGTAATGGCTAAAGCGGCAGTTAAAAAAGTAGCGCAAGCAGAGATCAGAGCGGCAAAGAGCTTCTTAGAACGCCGTGGTCTAAAGTCTGATGACATTTCTCCTAGAAAGTTTGCAATAGCCGCTAAAGAGCTAGATAAAGGCTTTGCGGATACATTAAAGATACTGGCGCGTGAGTTGTCAGGTGGGAGCGTGTAATGGCTGATGAACAATTTATAGATAATATTCCAGAAAATTCTGGTGGCGCGGCACGATATGCTGGACAAAGTTTTTTGTTTGGTTTTGGAGATGAATTGGAAGCCTTATTTAAAACTGGTCAAATAAGCGGCGAAGAGTTTGAGCAAGCTAGAAGAAGTGCTGTAGAAAGTGCTAATAGATATGAAAACGAAAACCCAAATAAAGCACTAGCAATTGATGCCGCAGGATTTGTTCCAGTGGTTGCTGGCATGGCTATGTCTGCTCCTGTCTCAGTTCCTGCCGCGTTAACTGGATTAATTGCAAAAACTTTACAAAAAGTAGGGCCAATTAAAATTGGAGCTTTAGCTGGATTGGCGCATGGCGCTGGATCAACTGAACCCATTGAAGGAAATTTTTTGCAAAAAACAGATCATCGTATTGTTGGAGGATCAGATGATGCTGTAATAGGTGCTGGATTTGGTTTAGGATTATCAAAAGCCGCCCCACCTGTTATTAGATTTTTAGGTAATTTAAAAAGTAAACTTAGTTTTAAGTCAGGATCAATGTACAAATGAACCGCGCAAGTTTTGGAAAATTAATGACTGGAGGAAGTAAAATGAAGTACGGAAAAAAGAAAGCTGTTAAAACAAAGAAAAAAACAGTAAAGAAGAAGAAGGCCAAATCAAAAGGGAGATACTGATGGCTTCAGAAAGTAAAGACGTGACTGTTCACGTAACAGGTGTCTCCATGACAGGAGGTGTCAAGAATGACAGTCAGCGATCTGCTCCAACAGATCCGAAAAAATCTGGAGAAGGAGAAGCTAGAAATAGCTAAAAGTATGGTTGAAGGTCGGATTTCCGATTTCAATTCATATCATAGAAACGTGGGTATATCTGAAGGCTTAATGCAAGCGTCAGATATTATCCTCGCAACGATTAAAAATATAAACGAAGAGGATGTATAACGTGTCTCATCAACATGATAGAATATATAAAGACGAAGAAACTGATTCAGAGATCAGTGCAAATCAACTGCCAATACCTTTAAATTGGAAGGTCTTGGTTCAACCTAATCAGGTTAAAACTAAAACAGCAGGTGGTTTACATCTGCCAACAATATCCCAAGACAATGAAGAATACCTTACCGCTCATGGCACAGTTTGCGCCTTGGGTGATTTAGCGTATCGGGACAGAGACACTGGCAAGCGATGGCGTGCCGATGTTAGCCCCAAGGTCGGAGATCGCATAACCTATGGAAAATATGCTGGTCAGAAACTTGTTGTAAAAGGCGTTAAGTTCCTTCTGCTAAATGATGATGAAATAACATCAATTTTGCCAGAAGGTGTTGAAGTCGCCGCATATGTAGGGTGAACCAAATGGTAGAAAGCAATGTAATGAAAGAAATCGAAGACGAGATCAAAAGAGCCAAAGGAAGCTCTGATGATTTTGAAATCGAGGTCGTAGAAGATCCAGTTCAGGAAGCATCTGAAGAGGCAAAGGATGTTACCGAAGAAAAGCAAGAGCAACAAACTGAGCAAGAAGACGACTATGGGCCGAAAGTCCAAAAGCGTATTCAGAAACTTGTAACGCAACGCAGAGAAGCTGAAATACAAGCTCAACAAATACAAGAGCAAAATTCACAGCTTCAAAAGCGTCTAGAACGCCTAGAGCAAGGCTCTCAGCAATCCGCAGAGCAAATGTTCAATGATCGTTACAGTCAAACTAAGCAGGCTTTACACAAGGCTGTGGAGGAAGGCGACACAGAAGCTCAAGTAAATTTCCAAGAGCAAATGGCTGATATGAGAGCGGCTATGCGAATTGCAGAAATGCAAAAGCAACAACAACAGCAACGTGCTGTATCTCCGACAGTTGGACGCGCACAGCAAGCTGTGCAAAACCCAGCTCCACAAAAAGCTATGTCGTGGTGGCAACAAAACAATTGGTTTAATGCCGCTGGCTTTGAACGTGAAACGGCGGCGGCGCGTGCAATCGATGTTCAACTTGACTTAGAAGGTCACGACAAAAATTCTGATGAGTATTACGATCACTTAAACAATCGTTTACAAAAAGTTTTTCCTGAGTTATCATCTGGATCAAGTCCAAGTAGACCACGAACAAAAAGTAGATCACCAGTCGCCCCAACTACAGGCGGTTCGTCAAATTACAAGGGCAATAGAGTAAGAATGTCGCAAGAACAACTCAAGATGGCTAGAGAACTTGGAATCACTGATGAAAAAGGTCTTAAACAATATGAAGCTGAAATACGGCGTCAAAAAGGAGCCAGATAATGACTGAGAATAGAAATGTGCGCGCAGACGAAACTCGAAACTCTATGAGAGATGAGCAAGCTCGTCAAGAAACCTCATGGAAACCCCCAGCACTTTTGGATGCACCCGAAGCTCGTCCCGGTTTCGTCCAAAGGTGGGTAGCTACCTCGATTCAAGGGAAAGATACGCCAGACAACGTGTACAAACGTATGCGTGAAGGATGGGAAGCACGCAAAGCTGAGACTGTGAAGAGTAAGTTGTTTCCGACTATTAATCACGGACAGTGGGCAGGTTGTGTAGGAATTGAAGGAATGTTGCTTTGTGAAATGCCAGAAGAACGGCACAGATCAATGAAAGAATACTATTCTAGTAAGAATGGTGAGCAAAATGAATCAATTGCTAGCGATCTAGATGCTTTAGGACGGCGTACTGGACAACCGATCTTTCAAGAACGGAAGTCTTCTTCAAGTCGCGGTAGAAATCTTTCTGCCATGAGCGATTAACTCTAACGCTATAGGAGCGAAAAAATGGCAAATGTAGACGCCGCATTCGGGTTTGTTCCGATTCGTCACATGAGCGGTAATGCGCCTCGCACCAACAAATATACTATTGCAAGTGGACTTGCAGAAAACATCTTCAAAGGTGATATGGTTATTGTTGTTGCGGCTGGTACTATTACTCCTCATACTGCAACAGAAACCAACAACATTGGTGTATTCGATGGCTGTTCATATACAGCATCAGATGGATCATATGTTTACAGTGAGTATTGGCCTTCAGGCACAGTTGCTACTGACATCATTGCTTATGTATATGATGATCCGTACACAGTGTTTAAAGCACAGTCTGCTGGAACTACTGCACAAACAAATATCATGAATTGCTGTGATGTTGTTGCAGGCGCAGGTTCGACTTTAACAGGTCAATCTGGTTTTGAACTGAGTGGCACAATGGCGGCAGGAATAGCTTCTTGCAAAATCATTGCGCTTTACGATGCACCTGACAATGCTTTTGGTGCGAACGCGATCATGGAGGTTGTTATTAACGAACACCTTCTTGGTACTAATGTCGCTGGTATTTAAGGAAGGATTTAAATCATGGCTATGAATAGAGCAAGTTTTGCTAAAATGCTTGAGCCAGGTCTAAACACCTTGTTTGGCCTCGAATATGACAGTTACCCTGCTGAGTACGAAGCAGTCTTCTCATCAAACACTTCACAAAAAGCGTTTGAAGAAGATGTACTTTTATCTGGCTTCGGTTCTGCTCCAACAAAGAACGAAGGATCTGCTGTATCATATGATTCTGCGTCTCAACAATGGACTGCACGTTACCAACACGAAACGATTGCATTGGCATTCTCAATTACTGAGGAAGCTGAAGAAGATGGTCAGTACGGCTCAATCGCTTCTCGTTATACAAAAGCACTTGCACGCTCAATGGCTTCCACTAAGGAAATCAAAGCGGCAAATGTTTTAAATAACGCAACTACTGCAAATGGTGGAGATGGTACTACTCTTTTAAGTACAACTCACCCAACGCAAAATGGTAACCAGTCTAACACGTTAGCAACGGCGGCTGACTTGTCTGAAACATCATTAGAGTCAATTCTTATCCAAATTTCGGATATGAAAGATGATCGTGGTCTTCGGATTGCCGCTCAAGGTACGCAGTTGGTTATACCAACAGCTTACACATTTGTTGCAGAGCGTTTGTTGGAATCACAACTTCGCACAGGTACTGCGGACAATGACATCAACGCGATTAAATCTGGCGGCTACTTGCCAAAAGGTTATCATGTGATGCGCCGTCTAACAGATGGTGACCAGTTCTTCGTGACAACTGATGTTCCAGATGGTTTGAAAATGTTCCAACGTTCGCCTATGAAAAAAGGCATGGAAGGTGATTTCGAAACTGGTAACGTGCGCTACAAAGTGCGTGAGCGTTATTCTTTCGGTTTCACTGACTGGCGTGGTGTCTTCGGATCAGAAGGCGCGTAATATAATAAATCAAATTATTTTGATTAATCGAGGCGGTCTTAGGGTCGCCTCTTTTTTTTACTTACCCCCTTGCATTACTCTATTTAGTGTACTATATATTGTATATAGATAGAGAAATAAAGGAATTACAAAATGGCATATGTAGATAATCACCCAGGTGAAGCTAACTATTACAGTAGTATTCGCAATTACAAAATGGCTAATGCCGCCAATACAAAGCGTAAAAACTGGATCGCGTCTGATGATCGCGCTCAAGAAATTATTGATTTTGTTGAATTTGAAGATTCAAATGGTGCAGGTTTTTTATCAGCCGTTAAAAGAGGTGTTGATCAGTTTGGTAAGCCAACTGATAATATGCGTAACGCTATGGTCAAGATGATTGACAAGCGTGCGGCTCAAAAAGCTGAGTGGGCTACTAGAGATGGCAAGTGTGAGTTTGTCGGCACAGTGGGAGAGCGTCAGGCTTTCACTCTTACAGTCAAGCACGTTGTCGAGTTGGATGGTGGAAACTGGGGTACAAGCTACATCAACATCTGCCGCGATGCTGACGATAATATTGTGATTTACAAAGGATCTAATGATTGGGGCAAAGGCAATGCAGTTGAGTGTATGGCTAAAGTCAAAGATCATGGTGTTCGAGAAGGTGTAAGGCAGACTATCATTCAACGCCCTACCAAAGTAAAAATAAATGGCAAAGATTGGTAATCAACAAAACAAAGGCGGTCTTCGGATCGCCTCTTTCTTTTTAATTAAAGCTGTTGTAGTGTACTTTTATCCCTGACAGTCGCATGGTGTGACTGACTTTAACCCTGACAGGAGATTATTATGGGTACAACTACATTCTCTGGGCCTATCAAGGCTGGAACAATTAAAGAAACAACTGGAACTACTTTAGGTGTAAATATTAAAAACACTGGTCAAGTCGTTATGGCTCAAACCACTGATTTTAGTACCGCAGGTGGCGCACAAACAGCTACTGTTACCGATATCGTAATCCCAGCCGCATCACAAATTATTGACATCGTTATTGATGTACCTGTTGCTGTTGCAAACGCAACTTGCGTACTGAGCATTGGCGACACTGTTGGTGGCAACGCTACTTTTATAAACCAATTTTCAATTAGTGCCGCTTCTGGTGCAGGTCGTAAATATCCTACTACTGAAGCAGGTGGAGCATTGGCTTGGGCAGACGTTGGTACTGAAAAGCGTCTTACAGTAACCACTACTGGTGCTACTAATGCAGGAACAATTCGTTTCACTGTTATGTACCAACAGGCTATTGACCTTTAAAATTTATGGTGGGGTTTAATCCCCACCTACAACTATAGGAGTAGCAAATGGCGGATATTAAAACAGTAACAAAAATTTCAGAAAGCACTAGGGAAGTAATTTTTGCTTTTCAGTATCAGTATGTAGATGGTGGTAACGAAAGTGCCGTTAGTAAAATTGATGTTTCTGCTCTTACTAAAAGTGCAAATGGAGACACTTGCACAGGATTAAGAATTGCAGAATGTTGGTGGATTATTAAGGCAATGACTGTAGAGGTATTAGCAGACGCTGATGCTGATGTTATAGTTATGCATCTTGATGAAAACCAATCAGGTTATCAAGACTTCTCTAAATTTGGAGGTCTACCAGACACTGCCGATTATGGTGCAAATGGAACTGGTGACATTAAGTTTACAACAACTGGTGCAGGTGCAGTTGGAGATGCGTATCAAATAATTATACGCGGAATTAAACAATACTAGGGGACTTAAATGGCACTATCAGGAACTGTAGCCTTTAAACCAAATGTAGAAGAAATAATTACTGAAGCATTTGAGCGTTGCGGTGTAGATCCTCAAGTTCAAACTGGTGATAGGGCTGTGTCTGCAAGGCGCAGTCTTAACCTTCTTTTTTCAGAATGGTCTAACAGAGGCATTAATTATTGGTCTGTAGAGCAGAAAACTCTGACATTGGTAAATGGTCAAACTACACCATACACACTACCAGTAGGTACAATTGATATTATGGATGCGGTAATACGAGATAGTTCTGGTACAGATACTTCTGACCAGATTATAAATCGTGTATCTATCGCAGATTACAATCAGCTTCCAAACAAGACATCTAGTGGTAAGCCAAGCCAGTATATGTTGGACAGTCAAATAACACCACAGATTTACATTTGGCAAATACCTGACAGGACAACATACAGTATGGTCTATTGGGCTGTTAATCAACTTGACGACATTACAGCATCTAACCAAGACGCAGACATTCCATATCGTTGGAACGAATGCATATGTGCTGGATTGGCAAGTAAGTTAGCATTAAAATTTGCAAATGAAAAATTTACAATATTAAACGAAATGTATGAACGCGCATTTAGTTTTGCATCTTCGGCAGATAATGATGGTGTAAGTTTAAGGATTCGGCCTACTGCGCTGAACTTATCTTAATGGGGAAATACGCAAGAGGAAAAAAATCCTACGCGATAAGCGACATAAGTGGTCTTCGGGTTAAGTATACCAAACTGAAGACAACTTGGGATGGCTTGCGTGTTTCACCTGAAGATTACGAACCAAAACATCCACAACTTACTCCTGCTAAAAATGTTGTGGACGCAACTGCCTTATTTAATGGTAGGCCAGACAACGATCCAGACAATGTTGTTGTCTATATTGGATTTACACAAGATTGGACAATAGATCCAAGGGCAAGGCCACCTGTTGGAGTTCCGTCTATAGGCGAAGCTGGTTATGCTGATATACATAATGATCGTATATTTAGTATATCTGGAGTATCTGGAGAGGCTAATGTTGGAGACGCATTTGTATCTGATAATGAAGATTTAGCTGTTAGTGGTACGGCTGGTACAGGTGGTATTTCGTCAGAAACTGCTTCTTATCTTCAGTATTCAATAACTGTCGCAAACGCAGGATCAGGAAACAGATACTATGTTGATTCTATTCTTCAACAACAACTTTATCTGCAAGAAGGTAAAACTTATAGGTTTGATCAATCAAACTCTTCTAATTCAGGGCATCCAATAAGGCTTTCAACAACATCTAATGGTACACATGGTGGAGGTTCTGAGTACACTACAGGAGTAACAACAAACGGAACGCCTGGATCTTCTGGTGCTTATACAGAAATTACTGTAGCTTCTGGCGCACCAACGCTTTATTATTACTGTACTAACCACTCAAACATGGGTGGAACTTCTTATACACCATCATCTGGAACTATATCTCTTGCGATAACTGTCGCAAATCCAGGAAGTGGCAATAAATATTATATCGACACTGGTGGCCCTGCTCCAACAATAAGTTTGACAGAAGGCACAACGTATAGGTTCGATCAGTCAGATTCTTCAAATAATAATCACCCATTAAGGTTCTCAACAACTTCTGGGGGTTCACATAGCGGTGGAAGCGAATACACAACAGGTGTTACAACAAGTGGGACACCGGGTAACTCTGGGGCTTACACTCAAATCGCCGTGGCATCTGATGCTCCAACTCTTTACTATTATTGCACAAATCATTCTGGTATGGGCGATCAACTCAACACCCCAACAATCACTGTTGTTTCAGGTACTGAGCTAGTAGGCGAAATAAATGAGACAGGCGTATCAGGTACAGGTGCAGTAGGTTCTGAATTAATTCAAAACGATGCAGTTCCAAGTGGCGTATCAAGTACAGGTGCAGTAGGTAATGAGTCTCTCTTTATCACAACAGATGCTCCAGTGTCTGGAACTGGTGGATCAGGTGCAGTGGGAACTGAAGTACCTGAATTAGAATTAAATGAGACAGGTGTTAGCGGTATAGGTGCATTAGGTAATGAAACCTTCGAAGGTGCGCCTTCAGCAATTGGAGCCGTAGGTACAGGCGCAATCGGTAGTGAAGTTCCTGAATTAGAGTTAAGTCAAACAGGTGTTTCTGGAGATGGCGAGTCAGAAGGCTTCGGAATTTCTGGTGATGGTAACATTCAATTGCTTGTTACAGGTATTTCAGGTATAGGTTCAACAGGTGCTGTTGGTGAAGAAGTTTCAATATCTGAAGCACTTGAGACAGGAGTTGGCGGATCTGGAGGTACAGGAACAGTTAGTATTCTATCTGGTGCTAACGGATTAGGTTGGGGAATTGGCACATGGGGCGATGGTGCTTGGCAAGCTGATACTCTTCCACGCCCAACTGGTGTAGGCTCAACTGGCGGTGTTGGAACAGTAGGAACGCAGATAGAAACATCTTGGGGTGTAGATGGATGGGGTGAAGGTACTTGGCAGTGAGGATAGATAAGTGAATTATACGCAATTAAAAGCTAATATAGAAAACTTCTTAGAAGACGATTCAACAGAGCTACAGGCATCAGTTGATGAAATTATTGCACAAGCTGAAGATATGATCTTTCAGAGATTACCTAACTTACCTTGCTTTAGAAACACAACGAGTGCTAATTTAGTTGCAGGTACAAATGACTATGTAGTGGCATCTGCACGTATGATTAGGCAAGTATCAGTAATTAGCTCAAATATTTTATCATATTTAGATCATAGAGTTGACTCTTATTTACGAGACTATTGGCCTAATTTAACTACGCAAGGAACACCAAAGTTTTATAGCACAAAATCAGCAACGACATCAGGTACTACAATAACAATAGCACCAACGCCAAATGCGGCTGATACTTATCAAGTGGACTTCATTGCCCCAGAAACTGGGCTAAGTTCAAATAATGCTAACACATGGGTTGGCGACAACGCTGAAAATGTGTTACTATCGGCGTGTCTATATGAAGCATCTGCATTTCTAAAAGCTGGAGAGACATTAACGCTTTATAAAACACAATTTGACGAAGCGGTACAATTATTTGTACAAGAGATGCAACGCGATTATGCGGCAGAATATAACGGAGGTTTATAATGGCTATTACACAAGCAATGTGTACCCAATTTAAAAAAGATGTAATGCTTGGGTTACATGACTTAGACACTGATACAATAAAGATTGCTCTTTACACAAGTAGTGCAACTTTAAATGCTACTACTGACACTTACACAACATCTAACGAAGTTGCTAATGGTAACGGATACGCTACTGGTGGAGTAACACTGGCAAATGCATCTGTAATTGAAAACGGAACAAGCGGATGTTTTGACTCTGATAATCCTGAGTGGACATCAGCTACCTTCACGGCGCGTGGTGCGTTAATATATAACGATACAGACGGAGATAGAGCTATCGCTGTATTGGACTTTGGCGGAGACTTCACAGTTTCTTCAGGTACTTTCAGAGTTGTTTTCCCTGCTCAAACTGCTTCAAATGCAATTATAAGGATCGATTGATATGGCTTCAACCTATGTAAATGACTTACGCCTCAATGAGATGGCAACTGGCGATCAGTCAGGCTCATGGGGTACAGTAACGAATACAAACCTTGAATTGATTGCAGAAGCGTTTTCTTATGGCACTGAAGCTATAACGACGAACGCTGACACGCATACAACAACAATAGCAGATGGTGGGACTGATCCAGGACGTTCAATGTTCTTAAAGTATACAGGTACTTTGGACTCAGCTTGTACAATTACAATAGGCCCAAATACTGTTAGTAAACTTTGGTTCATTGAAAATGCCACAAGTGGATCTCAAAATATTATTATTAAGCAAGGATCTGGTGCAACAGTTACGATTGCTAGTGGTAAAACTAAAGTAATCTACTCTGATGGCGTAGGCTCTGCCGCTAAAATGGTTGATGCTTTTGATTCCTTGAGTGTTGGTGCTTTAAGTGGAACAACTGGTACATTCTCAGGAGCAGTTGCTACAGGTAATATTGCTCATGCAAGTAACTTTACATTAGACGTTGGTGGAGAAATTAATCTTGACGCAGATACTTCTGGTGTTGTTAGGCTGAAAGATGGTGGTACTGAGTATGGCACACTTTTTACTACTTCTTCAAACTTTCTTATAAAAAGCCAAGGCAATGACAAAGACATTATTTTTCAAGGCAATGATAGCAGTGGGTCAGGGTTTACAGCCCTAACCCTTGATATGTCAGCGGCAGGTGCGGCTACGTTTAATGGTGCTGTAACAGCCAACGCAGGTGTAGTAGTAGACCAACTAACAATTGATGGTGGAAATATAACCAGTAGTTCTGGTGGTATGACAATTAGTGGTGCTGACGATATTACTGTTGATGCTGTTGGCGATGTAATTTTATCTTGTGATGGAGACCAAGTTAAGTTTGATGATGGCACATCAACTAGATTTACGTTTAATTTGGACTCAACGCCTACTATGGGTATGGGAA
>Ga0208814_1000299_pt1 | contig 33331 bp, 57 predicted proteins | sample MalvirAntarct_55_FD_184253 | JGI IMG/M metagenome (GOLD analysis project Ga0208814, IMG submission 184253) | Marine viral communities from the Global Malaspina Expedition - Malaspina viral metaG Antarct_55 (SPAdes) (version 2) | ecosystem: Environmental > Aquatic > Marine > Oceanic | place...
ACGAAGTATCGTTTTGGGCACGATCTAGTAGGTCTTCTTCAAACCCGCGATAGTTTTTGACGTAGTCGTTATATTCGTTGCGTGTAATTTGTGCGTATGTAGCGTCAGGGTTTTTTACGTTCTCCAAAGGGCTGTACATCACTTACCTCCAAAAAACGAGTTGGAATTAGCATTTTTAAAGAAAGAGCCATTCTCCATTTTCTGCTGGCTGGTATTTGCATCAAGTATTGGCGTTCCGTTTGAGTTTGTTGCACCCTTCTTGGACTGCATATTCTCGCCGCCTTGTAGAACTGCCGCGGTAGCTACTTGACTTATAGCGGCGTTCCTCGCTGCACGGATATCTTGCTTTGCTTTAGCTTTAGTCAGCGCCCTCGATGCGCCCATGCTCGCCGCTGCGGCCATACCTGCTTGCGCATCCGCAGCTTGCCCCCGAGCAGTACCTAGTACGCCTAACTGCATGTTGTTCTTAATACTCAGGCCAGTTTTATCTGCTTGTGCGAGCTGGCCTTGGTAGGCTTGAGCCTCGTCCCCACCGCTTGCAGCAGACGCAGCCCGGTCATAACTCGCTCCGCCTGCCAACGTCTGCATTGTGTCGGCGTTCGCGCGACCGCGCAGGACATCCGCTGAATCATCGGTATGAGATGCATCACGCATCTTCTGAAGTAGCGGGTCGTACCTCTGTTTGAAGTACTTGTGCTCTGCCATAGCTACAGCTGCAGATGCTCTCTCCGCGGCCGATACCCTAGCTTTTTTTGGTTTGCTGCCCATTACAGTTCTCTCGTATAAACCACAGTGTCTTTCTTCCAACCCTCGGCAAGTAGATAACCCTCTAATGCCGCGATTGGTGTTCTGACTTCTATATTTGAGAAGCCGTTTTCTTTGGCTACCTGAGCAAAGAAGGGGTAGTACTTAATTACGCAATTTTGTCCGCGTTCCTTAACCCATGCCAGCCATACAAGAAACGTCTTGCTCTCTGTAAAATAATCATGCTCTGCGGTGGAGATTACAAAACATTCTGGTGCTACCCAAAGCTGAGCTTCTCCGTTCAGGCAAGCTGCATATACATCTTCTGCTCTGAACGTAAGCTGAGACTGCTCAGCTAAAATCTCTTCAATACCACGTTTTACCCAATCCCACTCGTGCCGTATGGGGGTTAAAGTCAGTTTATCCACCACTGCCATATCTTCTGCGACTTGTTCGCCTAGCGCCATTCGTTCCTCCATATCTAACACTCCTGCATACTGCAGTGTCCGCGTGGCGCGCTCTGCGTCCAGCATCCTCTACACCTTGATTAAACAACTGGCCGTAAACTGATGCACCTTGCATATCAGACCAGTCTTTATTGGGGATTCTTAACAGCCTAAACAAAGCGCCGTTGATGATTGTGTCTCGATAGTCGTTCATTACATCGTTATCACACGCTGTACTTTGGTGTGTCGGTCTTAATACCGCACGGATAACCGTGCTGCCTGCAATCGTGTTTGCAGGTATTGGGGCGAGAATGAACATGGACGAGTTCTGCTGAATAAAGTACTCAGGCACACCTGACTTTTCACGCCAACTAGGTAGTCTCTGTTCGAGCAGGGTAGTAGTTATGGGCTCAAGGTCTTTGCCCTGGTGTGTGGCCCATAAAATCTTACGGACTGAGGTTCCAGTAGGTGGCTCGAGGTCATACTCATAGATATTAGAAACTGTAGTAACAGGGTCTAATTCAGCTTGGTAGACATTAGCGCGTTCACATAACTCGATTACTGCTGATCGAATATTAATTTCAATCAGCGTGTCGGGGCATCCTGGTACCATAGGTAAGATCTCAGGTAGCAGCGCTTCGTAAGAAATCGCCATAAATTACACCAGTGGTTGTTGCCGAGGCACTCTACGTTCCATGTTTGGGTTGGTAACTGCGTCGATCTGACCTTTACCGGTAACCGACGTTGTAAAGATTTGGAAGTGGCTTGATGCGCGCTGCGAGTTACCTGCGTATTCAGCATCCTTCATGTAAGCCATATAAAGTACATAGTTCATAACAGCGTTGGCAAAGATATCAGGGATTGACAGGCTATCGCCCTGAGCTACTGTTGCAGGGTTCGAAGAGTAGATGATCTCTACGTATGCGTCGCCGCTAACGCCAGGATAGACGTAAAAATTTCTAGGGTTAGTCTCGTCGTAAATATAATGCTTTACTATGTTAGTGTGCGCAGCATCGCCAGTTACTGTTGAGTCATGCCAATCAGGTGTCTGGGCATCAAGTACTTCACGATCAACCAGTCGCACCGAACGCTTTCCAACTCCGCTGTTCGCTACAGTGTTTGACATGTTGCGTACAACTTTCAGCAAGCGGTTACCGCCTGAAGGGATATCTTGCTTTGTTCCAGCAGCGAGCGTTACTGTTGTGTTGGTCGAGCTAGCGTCAGGTTTTAATAGGGCTATTTCACGCTGCGCATCGTTGATCCATAGGACAAGCTCATCAACAACTGGCCATCTAACACCAGTTGTATCTTGGAGTACGGTCTGTGCTCTATCTATTACGCTTTGTACTGTGACTGCCATGGTGTTTTACCTATGAGTTAAGTATTGATTCCCAAGCTGCTTCTCGGGCATCTGTGTTAACCGTTCTACCTAACGCCTTATTTACAGCTGATGCTTTCGGGTAGCCGTCGGTTTTGAAATTTTTTGGGTCACCATCGTCCATCATTTTTTCGAGGATAGTGACGAGTTCATCGTCCGTTTCTGCAGATTCTTGTACATCGATGATCTCTTCGAACACTGCTTCTTCAGCATTTTGTTCTTCAATATATTTGTCGTTGTATTCTTTAGCGCCCATCTGAATAGCTAATAGGCCAACTTCATCTGCAATTTCGCGGGGTACACCGGCTTCAAACAGCACGACGGTGCCACCAAGGGTCGTCACTCGTAATGACTCACTGCTTACAATCTTCATGATTAATACCTTTAAAAAAGAAAGCCCCCTCCGAAGAGGGGGCGATAGTCTTACTGTGCGGAGTCTAGAGCGATGATACCGAAGTCCTGTACAGAGCCACTGATGTCGCTGTTGTACCTAGGCTTACGGAGACCAAAGATCTTGCCTACGCTGATACCAGACTGGTTGCCATAATCGAAAGTATCTTCAACCATTTCAGGCAGACCGATGTCAGCCAGAGCCAGAGCCTGAGCACCACAGAACAGAGCACGTCCACCAACTACGTCAGCGTCAGCACCCCACTTGTAGCCAGCTGCGCCAGCGTTAGCTGAAGTACCAGTAGTAGCACCAGAAGTGCTAAACACGTGGCGGAACTCGTGGATCATCACGCCATCAACCATCAGGCTTGAAGAACCAGCGAACAAGCTGTTGCTTGATCCGCGTACGCCAGCGTTACGAACGTTAGCAATGAAGTCAGTATCGAGCTTCAGGTTAGCCATCTGCTGTGGAGTTACAAACATGTGGAAAGTTTCCTGGTTACCAGCACCACGAATACCACGGATGTAGTTGTCTTTAGCAAAAGCCTTCAGGTTAACGATGTGCTTGTAGCCAAGAGTGTCGCTATCAGTTACAGCAGTAGTATCACCAGCTGACAAGCCAGCGCCGTTGATTCGCAGGTGACGATCTGAAGTAGGAGCAGATACGTCTGAAGCGAACTCAAGGTCAACCAACTCGTGTCCAGCAGAACCAGAAACAGTTCGCAGACCACCGTTGTTTTTGTGAGTGTATGCAACACCAGACATAGACAAGAATGCCAACTGGTCACAACGGTCAGCCATTGCATAAGCAAGAGCGTCGCGTGATTGCTCACGGAAGTTAACTACAGTCTTCTGGTCGGTCATACGGCCAGCGATGCGGTTAGCAAAACGTAGTTGATCCAGCTCAATGCTGATGTCATATGCACGTAATGCTTCTTCATTACCTTCCAGCGTGTTATCACCGGTGATACCGTCGCCAGTCATATCAGCAAGCAAAGTAATGTTAGCTTTGGTACCTTTTTGATTTTTAGTTAACTCAGTGACGCGCTGAACCATAGCGTTAGAGCCGGAACCTGCGAACTGATTAATAAAAGATTGGTTGCGAGCTACTTTCCAGAAGTCGCGTGACCAGGTTTGAAGTTGGTCGCCAGTAAGCGTACCGAAATTTGTTAAAGCCATGATGGCCTCCTATTAAATTGACGAAATAATTTATGCGGCACACGCCGCCTTATCAGCCGACTTAAAGGAGCGGCTAATCCGTATCTCCGTATCGTGGAGCAACGAACTAGCGCTTATTAACGAGGCGCGACCTCGACAGGTTTTACGCCTTGTGTAGGCGGGGGATACGTTTTTTACGGCTACGGGCCGACCACATATCGTAGTGGTAGACGTAGGATTAATATTAGTATAGCTAATATTATAATGCAACAGTTAATTCAAAGGGTTGCTTAAATAATCCATGCCGCTTTGGGGTTACTCTATCTCAACACATTCAGAAAAAATAATGACGCTTTTAATCGTCTCTAGGGCAGCTACTTTTTCATGCGCAAAAACGAGATCATCATATTGATCAAGAACTGCCTCTAAATCATTATACAAATCATCGTAACTTGAGCGGTGCTCAACAAAATCTTTGTGCATGCTCAGCTGCTCTATATCAGACATAAGTCACCCTGTTATAAATATCACCACTTGGCCTTATTAGCCCAATAGGCCGCGCTCATTTTACCCTTGGAGATGTTCTTTGCGTGCCGTGCTTTGAAACTAGCGCGCTTTTTCTTCATCTTGTCTGATTCTCCCACCTTGGGTTTGCCAGCAGTCTTAGCGCCTTGCTCACCAAAACGAATAGTTTTAATGCGATCACCTTCTTTAGCCACAACAATGTGCGACTTTTTAGGGTGGTTCGGCGTTCTTTTAGGTTTGTTGAAGCCCAAGACTCCAGCTCGGGCTAATCGTGGGTCTTTTTTAACTGGCATAGTTACCTCGTTATAAAATATCGCCTCTAAGGCGCTTCAATGTTGCTTCAGGCAATGCAGCAAACTCTTCTTCGGTCATGGTGTCCATGTCAATCCCCTTTTCACCATGATGAGCTGAGCTTTCACCTGGTAATTCTGGTGGTTGGGCCTCTGCTGCCTTCAATTTCTTGTTAACTTGGGCGCGTTTTTTCGCAACCTCGTCCACGGTGCCAGCTTTTCCAGCCAAACTTGGCGCAGCATCAACGGGCTGATCTAAATCGCGGTCTTTAACGACGTACTTAACTGCTTTAGAGAGCGCATCTACTGCTTCGTAACCTTTCAAAATGAAAGCATCTCTCAATTCCACAACTTCGGTGGTGTACTCCTCGTTGAAAGTGTCAGAGTTATGATCAAATTCAGGGTAAGCGTCTTCCATAGCCTTAGCTGCCTGTTGAAGCGCGGTCATTTGGCGGTCTTGGTTGACCGTCTGATTCATTTCCTGACGCATTTCGTACTCTAGCTGCCCGCGTTCGGCCTGTCGTATCTCCCTGCGGAGCGCAACGGCTTTCTCTGTCTCGCCATCAAGCACCATGTTTTGGTACTCAACTTCTTTTGTATCGAAATCGTAAGATTCGGGCGCTTCATCTGTTTTTGCAGCCGCTGCATTTATTTCGTCTAGCTGTTTTTGCAGTGCTTTCTGCTTTGCCAATACTTCGTCAAGGCGTGCTTTAGGGACCATTGGCTTTTTAGTAGGTTTTTGCTCTACTACTGGTGTTTCTTCAGGCTCTTCTACCTCTTCATCAAGCTCTGCTTCGGTTTCGGGCTCAGGTTCAGGTTCGGTTTCTGCCGCAACTTCCTCGGTTTCTTCCGTCTCGTCCTCTGCCACAACTTCATTTTCTTCAGCAATTTCTTCGGGCTCCTCTTCAGAGGTTTCGAAACTTAAATCTAACGCAGGTGCCTCATCATCCTCGGGGCGGTCAGCTCCGGGCATTACATCAAACTCAAGTGCTTTTTCTTCTACTGCAGTTTCTTTCTTACTCATTTAAGAACTCCTATTGTTCCTGGGGGTGTTACTGAATGCCGCTGTTGCCAACTTAGTTGCAGCGGTGGTTTGTGATTGATTCTCTTTGGAGCTAGCACTCAGATCCGCTAGCTCACGCCGCAGCTCAAGCTGCTGCTCGTTCATTGCGAGCTTCGCTTGTATCTCTGCCATGCGTACTTGTGGATCTATATCTGTTGTGTCTTGAGTTTTCGCCATGTTTAAAGCAACTTCAGACTGGAGTTTCTTAACTTCAGCGTCTTGCTTAGCTATTTCAAGCTGCAACTGCTGCATAGCAATTTGTTGCTGCTGTGCCATAGCTTCTTGCTGTTCTGGGGTTGGCGGTTCTTGGCCAGTCATCTGACGGATACGCTTAGCAAGTTCACCTTTACGTGCCAAGTGACTGTATTCGATGATTGCGTCGTCTGGTACGACAACACCTGCTTGTCTCAAGCTTAATGCTTCTGCGAATTGTGTCTCGTCGAAGCTGTCTCTAGCTGGAGCAGTAGCTACAATTACATCGTATTCACCAAGTGTAAGATCATTGATGACCCGTCCTTCGGGTGTCTCTTGATTGATGACCATCTCTTCGCGAGGCTTGAGGGGGTCGTCTTCGTTAGTCACTTGGATAACGCGCTCCTCGGTATAAAAGGTCTGGATCAAATTCAGAATCTTCTCTGCAAGGTGTTGGCGAGACTTACGCAGATTATCCAGAGGGACCTGAATCATAATCGCGCCGCGGTTCTGTTTAGCTTGGATCGCGATACCTGATACCTCTGCGCTGTCCGTGCCTAACATACTGTCGTTCACACCAGAGATAGTTTTGATATTCGCAGCAGCTTTCATTGCAATACGGTCAAGACCAGTAGGGATCTGATTAGCGCCGATCTTCTGTGGTGGTGTAGTGCCGCGGGCGTATTCGAGAACAAGGCCAGTCTCTGCGCCATGCTCTTCAAGGTCATCGGCAGTCATACCAACCAATGAGCCTGATTCAACCATCCAACCACTATTAGCTGTAGTATTAACTATATGCAGCTCTTGGCTTGCAATTTTATTTAACTGCTCTTGTGGAGACAGAAGATTACGAACCACACCAAATGGGCGTCCTCTGCGGAAGTAGCAGAAGAACGGTATAATCGTAAACTGGTTGTATGGAGACCAGCCATCATGCAGTACCACTTTGTCACAGGTGACAGTCCACCGAATCTTGCGGATAACCTTACTTACTAACGACAGGTCATACTGCTTAGCGAACTTTTTGCTCTTAGCTTCAGACCATTCATCAGGTGCTTGCCGCTGGTCACCTGTATTGGGGTCGACGAAGAAAAGCGCACGGCGCAGCTTCTTGTGCTGGCGCTCGATAACGCGAAGGGCTTTGACGTTGCGGTACTCTTCATCACCAGGGGCACCGGCCCCGAAATAATCGTCGCTTGTTTCGGTAGCTCCGAAACGGGTCTCCTGATACTCCACGGAGTCAGGCCCGAAGCTCATACCATTCTCGGCTACAAATAGTAGGCGCTCAGCTTTGTCCTTACCGTACAGCTCTTCGATCTCATCAAGTGTCATCCACTTAGATTCGAATACTTCGTTCCAAGTCTTAGGATCGGCGTCCTTAGCGTCTGGATCAATAAGTATGTCTAACGGATCTTTGGACGTGATTCGAATCTCACCCTCAACATGGTCGCTGAAGTCCATACGGACATCGAAGTACCCACGACCGTCCATAATCAAACCGTCTGAGAATACTTGCTGCTCAACCCAGTCCAACTTGTTGCTATCGGATATTTGCATGTACAACTTAGTCAGGGTGTGTGCCACATCCTGCTCTCCACCTCTCCGTGGCTTGAACTGGATATCTGCTCTTCGGGTAGACTGCTCACCTAAGATGGTATTAACCGTAGGTAGGATGGTATTAATAGTAAGGGCAGGGCGGCCCTCAGCCTCCAAGGCTGATTCATCATCTGGGTCCCATTGATCGCCCCGATAATACTCATCACATTTTAGCGCCATCTCTACATAGTCAAGGTGACCGTTGTCGCGTGCGCGCTCATAGCGAGCCCACTGGGTGCTTGTTATTTCTTCTTCCTTCGCAGGATCTAGTTTCTTTGTCTTTGCCATTGTTATGCGCCCATTGCTGATTTAGTGCGTTCGCCTTTAAGTAATCCAGGGAGCCTATCCCGCCAAGTTGGTACGTGTTCGACCCTTTCAACAAACGTGCTGAACTCAGTCATCATCAAACCAATCCAAGCTAAAGCGTCTACCTGGTCGTCGTGTACCCCGTTCGGGAAGCGCAATAATTCTGCTACCAGTGGGCCTGTAAATTCTTCATCTCTAGGCATAAACACCATGCCCTGTTGCATCCGACCTTGGATTGCTCGTGCTCGAGCTTCTTTATCTCTGCGGCCAGTCTTTAAATCTTTGAAATATGCTTCGTATAACCCACGTTCGCGGACACGCTTCTCGAGGAACGGTCCGAGGGCCATCTCGATATGCCCTTTCTCGATACCTATGATTGAGGGTTTCCACACCTCGTACATATCTAAGATCTGCTCAACCAATTCAAACCCATCAAAACGTCCGCGGACCATGTCCACCACAAACAGTTGGTCCTGCTCGTCAACACCTACCACAATACCTACGGTATAGTCGTTGCGATCGTTCTTACCAATCGCCAAGTCCCACGCGCAGTAGTAACGCATGCGGTCTTCGTCGATCTCTTCACGGTCGTAGTACTGAATCATGCCTCTGGTGAAATAATCACCATCATCTGCAACAGGATTCTGCTGATACAGTGCTGACCAATCTCTTGGGCCTACCGCTTTTTCTATACGCGCCAGTGCATCTTCGTCATAGCGCTCACGATGTAGGGCTTCCCCTTGTAGTCGAAACTCTTCGTCAACTTCGGCGCGGGCAGGGTAGTTAACCACTTCCCATTGCTCGCCATTATCTGCTGCGGCTTTAAGGAGCCGTCCAGCAAGGTCATCGTCGTGCCAGCGAGTGAGAATAACCAACACACCACCACCAGGCGCCAAACGAGTGTAAGCCGTGGAGGTATACCAATCCCAAGTTGATTCTCTGGCGTTCGCCGATTCTGCGTCATCTCTATTCTTTACCGGGTCGTCGATAACAAGAATATGAGCGCCTTTACCAGTAATACCACCGCCAACACCGGCAGCAACATAACCCCCGCCAGTAGTAGTAAGCCACGCTTCAGCAGACTGGGACTGCGGATCAAGGCGCGTTTTGAACGCAGATTTAAAGCCCTCTTCGCGTAAGAGTCCGCGGACTTTGCGGCTAAACGCCATTGCCAGAGAGCCTGAGTACGAACAACTAATAAATTCGTGCTCTGGATTTCTACCCAGATGCCAAGCTGGGAACGCCACCGACGCAAGCGTGCTTTTACCGTGCCTGGGTGGCATAAAGAGCATAAGTCTTGGGCTTTTCTTTTCAGTGACATCTCTAGAGAACTCCTCTAACCGTTTACATATATCTTTGTGTACCCAACCCGCTTGGTAGTCAGGATTAAACCGTTCCACAAACGGCAATAACCGCTTGCGAGTCAGGAACCGCAGAGCGAGTTCCGCGCGTGCCTTTTCCTCTAACGTTTCTTCAACCGTGGGTTCCGGTTCGGGGGCCGTGGGTTGCGGTTCTTGCTCCGCGATCTCCGCTTTGCAATACACGCAAAGTCGATCATCCCCCGAATACAGTGTCTCGGGGTGCGACGCTTTGCAGCGTATGCATTCGATCTTTTTGACCTCGGTCATCTATTTCTTTTTCTGTTTCGGCTTCTTTTTCTTACCAAGAGCCATATTTATTAGCGTAGTTCTAGGGGTTAATATTTTTCCGGCTACTCCACCCCTTTTGCTAAGCTCTTGGGTAAGCCCCTCGTATGGCTTGTAAGGTTTTGGGGCCTTAGCTTTAGGTGTGGCCTTAGCTTTAGGTGTGGCCTTAGCTTTAGGTGTGGGCTTAGCCTTAGCTTTAGGTGTGGGCTTAGCCTTAGCTTTAGGTGTGGGCTTGGGCTTGGGCCTATCAAAATGTACATAGTGAGTACGGGATGGTTTTTTAGTAGCCATATTTAATCGCTCTTAGGTTCGAGGTAGTCGAGGTCTTTACCTGCAATCTTCAACAAGTCTTCGTCAGTCATACGTTCGAGCTGCTTGGTACCATTAATATTGATATTTACTTGGGTAGCGTTCTCAGGTGCAGCCAAACCGTGTAGCTTGACCAGTGAATCGGTGGTGTTCTTCATTTCAGTGGCGTTTGCCGAGGTGTTATAGGCTTCCATATACATCATATGGGCATGCTGATTGGTGAATTTCACCTCTTCGCGCATCTCTTGGCGAAAATAGTCGATAGCCTTTTGTACTTCGGGGACTTTTGCAGCGGCGTAGGTTGCCTGGGGGGACGAGTATCCCGCACCACGACCCGCGGCCGCGGTTGTCATTCCAGAAGCGATCAGCGAGACCAGCTTTTCTTGCTGCATGGTTAGCGATCCGCGGCTTATGCCCATGTAGGGCATATGCGATTGGAATTCTGTATGTTCACTAACGAGGTCAGTGGATTGTGGTTCCTGGGTATGCGCTTGTTCCATAGAACTCTTGGTCATCATCAAAATACACAAACACAGGTGCGCCATCGAACTCTCTCGATGCTACATCTGCGATCCATTCTTCGGCGTACTCTTCGGAGAAGCCGTTGGCGATTATGACTGCGACGGCTGCATAGTAGTCATAGGCGAGTACATCACAATCGTTCACCACTGCGGTGCCAATAATTGCAGCGTCTAAACCTGCAATAGATACTACTTCAACGTCCGACATACCATATATTAGCTCTACTAATAATTAATCACAAGAAAAATCGTTAATTGTCTTAGTCCACCAGTAAAACATGTCCTCAGATAGGGTGTGTTTCATCAAATTGACGCGATAACAGACAAGTTGCACGTTGTGGTAGGTATAACCTTTTTCACCTGATATACGGTCTATCGATGCGTTATAGTCTTTGTGGCCAGAGCCGTCTTTATGGTGGGTAAGATATACACCTGATAGGGCGCATTTACCATCTTGTTTTTCCCATAAACTGATTAGATCATCGAGCTCAATAGACCATTCAAGGTCGCCGTTACGTTTACCAGACTTAATGCAAGATTTGCTCTGGGTGTAAATATGGCGCAAAAAGCTCTCATAAGACCCTGATACTTTGGACTTATAGCTTTTGGCTTTACATGCTCTGCATGTGTTACGTCCAGTAGGAAACTCCGAAACCTCCAGTTTTTTTTCACATGACAGACATTTCCTAGTAGTTGTTGTCATGGTTGAACATATTAGCATAACTAATTCTTTTTGAAGAATTTTTTCAGAAATTTTTTTTCAAAAGTACGTTTATATCGCTCATCGACTATCTCCCCCCCTGCCTAGTCACGGACCCCCAACCCCGGATCACGAACATGGAACCTTGTTCTCGATTCACGGGCAGGGACCCCTACACGATTTCTCGTACCTCGAATTCGGTCGGTTATAAATTTGAAGCGGTCGAATGGTTCGATCGCACAATTATTGGAGGGCATTCACATGTCTAACTCTATTCAAGCTCAACCCGCGCGACTCACGCTGGGTTCAATAGTCATCTATAAGGGTGACTATTATGTTGCCGTCGCATATGACGGCAAGATGGCCAGAATAATGGCCCCACATCGTGGCCAGAATAAGCTGTCTGTTCTTCGCAGCAACGTTACCGTTGCCGCGAACAAGACACCTATGGTTAAGGTAACTCACTGGCTCAAGGATTACCTTGTATCGAAGCGCGGTACCATTATCTCGCTCACTACTAACAGAGTGATGCAGTGGGCTGATGGCAACGGTGATCGCAAGGCGATCCTAGAGCTGGCCGACCTCGAACTTGCTGGGGAGGTAGCGTAATGAACTTACCAACCAATGACCCCTTCGCCAAGTTCCGTGACCCCAAATACAAGCTGCGTAGTGCTGCCGACATTCTTCTTGGCAAAGCTAAAACCGCCGCCCGCAATGTAGATCTAAAGACAGTGGGCAAAGCCACCGCGGCTCTTGCAGCGGCTTACATCCTCGATGACCTAGATGCCATCGAGCAAATCCTTGAAGCGCCTTTTAAATAGGCGCTTCACCTTTTCACAACTAACCGGAGACATCCTATGGACAATTTCCATTACCCAACATTCGGCATTCCTTTCTATATGGCGGGGGGATTTTTATCAGGCTTCACCCTCGGGGTGTTTGGAGCCATAACATGGATCTCACTTGTCGCTATATACGAGTACAAAAGACACCAGTACTTAAAACGTCAGTGGGCACGTGTGACTTCGATATTCCAACAACGATTCTTTAACTAGGAGAACACCATGAAACTACAAACAATCACAGCTAAAACAAAGTTCAAGTCATTCATCAACGATCCACGCACCAAGAAAGCCGTGTCCTTTGCCAAGGACAACTGGCGCGAGATCGCTGTCTTCGGCGCTTTGGCGCTAATCGTGGACGACCTAGATACGGCGGCCGACGTAGCAGAAGCATCCTTAACACTAGACGTCATTACAGCAACCACTGAAGGAGTTATCTAATGAATACCTCTGATAAGTTCGAAACATGCTTCGACCCCGCGCCAAGGCGCGTGGGCCGCAGCCCACGAATCGCGCGCAATAAAGCAGAGCTCAAGATGATTGAGCAACGCTACATACGCATGGGATTCGATGCTCGCGAAGCACGATTCAAGGCCTACACCTACCACAGCATGAAGCTATAACGGAGAAAGCCCATGAAAAAACTTCGATACGTTGTCCGTGGATCACGGTCCGTGGCCCGCGCTTCGGATAAACAGGTGTGTGACGGGATTGAAAAATGTGTGACGGGATTATTCTCAATTCCGTCACACACAATTATGTTGTATATCAACAACTTAGCGCAATGTGTGACGAGTGTGACGAGTGTGACGGCATTTCTAAGTTGTATTTACAACTTCTCAAAAACAGCTTTTTATTTTTTAAAAAGAACTTTAACTCAAAAATCCCGTCACACACGTCACACATCTCTACAACCCGCATGTTTGCTGGGTTTTTACCCTCTCAATCCCGTCACACATCCCGTCACACATTGCTCACACATGGGGTCAATCCCGTCACACATTCAAAAAATGTGGTCTTTTACGGACCGCGAACCATGAATCATGAGCCATATATCACGGTTCGTGATTACCTGTAAACGATGCGCCCTAACGGGCTTATCGGTCGGTTTTTTTATTGAATAAGACAATTTAGTCTGTTCATTTATATTAGTAATAGTATTATTCCGTAGGAGGAATTGATTATGAACAAATTTAACAACCCACTGAACCACACCTTAAATCTGGAGACAGAAAACTGGGACATGTTTGCTGCTGAATACGACCAACACGAGCGTGATTGGCAAGAAGGTTCGGTCCTCGACATTATCGATGGACTAACCAACGAAGTATTGGAAGTGCAGGAATGAGCATTTAAGCAAATTTGTAGTTTTCAAGCTGGTCGATGCGCCCTAACGGGCTTATCGGTCGGCTTTTTTCTATGACATTGGCTAATCGGTCAATGCAATTACAAGTCCCGGAGGACAACAACATGAACAATTCAACTTTTATCTCACAAGTCATCACTAACATGGCGTCTAACAAAAACCGCACTGGTGCAATTGCCAAACTGGTAGATGCAGCAGATGCTCCCTTGGCCGCGAACCGTATTGCGCTAGTCTGGGACCAACTGTCCAAGCAGCGTAAGAACGCAAAAATACAATCAGTGCGTAGCGGGGTGCCTGCACCAGAGATGACTGAAAAACCAGAGCACATGCTGTCTTTTGTACAGAACGTTATGAACGCTTCTTGTTGGGCAGCACGCCGTGTGATCAACTCAGGTAAGCAGACTGATCTGGCTAACGGGTTGGATTTCTCCCAGTCCGTTGCCGAGCAGGCGGGGCAGCTTGAGTCCGCTCGCATTACAGATGTGGAGTGTACATTAATGGACGACTTCTCAATCTTGAATGAACTTCATTCTTGGTTGTGCGGCCAGATGAACTACATGACGGACCTCGATCCGTTGTTCCTCTTTGCAGAAAAAGAAGAAGTGTCCGAAGGCGTGTGGGAACACACGCATATGTGCATGGACATCAACGATGTACTGCCTTTGCTTGATGAGAAGGCATTGGAGTTAGCCGAACTGGCAGACACCAAGGCTACTCAGCACGCAACAACGCACGTCTTTGGGGAAAAGCAGAAAACCCCAAAGAAAGCGTTGAAAGCAGAAGCTAAACACGCAGCATAAGCAGGGTCTCTCCTACACCCGTCCGGTCCTTGTGATCGGGTGGGTTTTTTTATGTCTGCCTACACAATGAAGGAGTACAAAATGAGTAACGAAACGTCTGGATTTATGGTTATAGCAACAATAATCACGTGCATCGGAGCGTGGTTCACGCACATTATTCACTGTCTCGTACACGCAAAATACCTTTTACTACTTGCCGGGGGCCTTATGTTCCCAGTTGGTGTGGTCCACGGAGTCGGCATCTGGTTCGGCGTCAATTGGTAGCCACCTAATAACCAGTTTGTAAGTAAGGGTAAAAACTACTAACCAAAGGAGAAAAATCATGAGCAAAGTCTACACAACTGAATTCCCATTTGACGAAATGCGCAAGCATACCGGCGACTATTACGACAGTCAGACCGAAATGGCACGCGCAGGATTCAAAGTATCTCAAATGTGGTCAATCGTAGAAGCCGAAGATGACGACGGTGCCATGTACTACTACTACGGACCTGTTCATCATTATGTAAACCTCATCGGATATGTCGCGACGAATGAACATCACGACGGCGAGACGGTTTACGAATGCTGTATTCGTACAGCAGAAGAAGTTGCGGAAGCTTACGAAGATGAAGAGGCCTAAAAAGTTTACCTCTATTTGGTTTGTTGACTATCTATATTAGTAATACTAATATCTATTACGTTAACTACTTAAGGAGTAATTAATATGGAGTTAAACCTAAAAGAAGCCTTTGAGACAGAAGAAGTCCCGCAAATCTTCTTAGCATTTATCGAAGCTAAAGCCGTGCACGATGCCCACTATAAAAAAATAAACAACAGCTATCAAAAAGGCACACCCGAATTTGATGCTTACCAAAACAAAGTCAATGAACTTACGGAGAAGACACAATGGAAAACGAGCAAGTAGAATTAATCTTCAATAAAAAAGATCTTTGGTTTAATCAAGCCCCCGCATTTAACTTTGAACTAGACGCAGATGAGTTGCTCCAAGAAGCGCTAAAGCGCGGCTTTGTTACCCAGGTAGGTGACGACCGTTATGCGATAAACGCAGATTATAGAGGAGAAGCATGAGCAAACTCAAAGTGTATGAAGTAGTGCGTAGCTACATTACAGGAGAGATATTTCACGTAAAAGCTGAGTCCGAAGAAGAGGCTATAAAACAGTTATGGCAGAATGCTACGCGCTTTATATCATCCTATGAAGAAGAGTACATTTCACCACCTACGACCGTTCAAATCGAAGGGCCGTGGGACTCGGTTGAAGAATATGAAGCCGAATATGGAGCGTTTGAATCATGAACGAAATGACCCCTGCAGAAATACGTGATTTCTACGATCGAAACGTAAACATGACGTTTTTAGATCTGTCATGCGAAACCGGATTAACAGTCCCCGAACTTAGAAAAATATTGCTGGAGGACGAATCATGAGCCGCATGCCGTGTCGCGTGAGCGACGACCCAAGTTACGACTACAGCGATTACATCGAAGAGGACGGCTATTACAAGCTGCCCATAAAAACCAACCATGAAGGATTGATCGATATACTCGAATTACCCACAGGACCACTAACCCAAACTCAAGTAGGAGATGAAAATGAGGACAATCAAACCGACTGATCTGTTAACTGAGATCAAAGCCAACGCACTAGCACAAGTGCCAACCATGATCTGGGGCGGCCCCGGTCTAGGTAAATCGCAAATCGCGTACCTCGCATCAAAACAACTAAACGCTAAGCTCTTTGAGCTGCGCGCGAACCTGTTTGATCCAGTCGATGTTCGCGGTGGACTAAAAGTTGTCGAGCAAGAAGACGGCACATACCGCACCAGGTACGGTGTGCCCGAAGATTATCCACCCTCTGACTACGAAGGAACCGTTGTTCTTTTAATCGACGAACTGCCAAATGCACCCAAAGCTACGCAAAATGCACTGCTGCAATTAATCCTTGACCGCAAGATCGGCACTTACGAGCTACCACGCGACACAATTATTATTGCCGCTGGTAACCGCGCACAAGATCGAGCCGCGGTTCACGAAATGCCAACGCCAGTCAAGAACCGCTTTGCGCACTATACCTTAGAAGCAAACATTGACGACTGGGTAGCGTGGGCCGTGAACAATAACATCGATCCATCAATCGTGAGCTTCCTGCGTTACCGCCCAGGACTGCTGCACAGTGTCGATTCTACTCAGAATGCATTTCCAACACCGCGTGCCTGGGAGATGCTCAACCGCAAATTACCCTTTATGGCAGACGAGTTCTACGGCTGCGCATCGTTAGTTGGTGACGGCCCTGCCGGGGAATATATGTCATTCAAAGCGATTTATCAGGATGTACCTGATATCGATGACATTCTCGACAAGCCAACCACTACTAAAGTACCAAACGGTACGTCCGTGTTGTACGCCATCTGTGGTGCACTAACGAGTCGCGTCGACCAAAATAATTTCGAAGCGATTATGAAATACGCGAAGCGCATGCCACCTGAATACCAGGTGATCGTGGTTCGCGACTCACTCGCGAAAGATCGTAATCTCATAAACTCTGAGCACTTCACAAAGTGGACTCAGGAAAACGCAGACGTACTTCTATAGGAGAAATACCATGGCTTCAGTAAGAATAACCCACAGCATAAGAGAGGAAATTTCCTCAGAAGCGGAAAGGGCTTACAAACTAGCACACCCTGACCCAAAAGCTAGCACAGAGCTTGTTTCTTTAGTTAAACAAGCTATACAAAATAGCCCACAACAAAAATTTCTACACCACTGCTTAGAAAAGAGCGTAGAAATGGGCATTGATAAGCAAAAAGGCGGTGAGCTTTTAACGCCGAAAAAATTCGACAATACAAGCATTAGGTTACAGCGCACTGTAGAAAACGGTACGTGTGATATTACGTTTAATACCCCCATAGAGTATCTAGCTAAAGAAAATACCACATGGTATGGAAGCACGGATATCTATATCGATAACTTAGCCCCCCAAGATCAGCCAGAAATACTTGATCTTTTCTTGAAATTAAAGGAGGACCAAAGAGAACATCAATCTAACTCGTATAATTATCGCCACTCAATAAGAGACCTGTTGAATAAATGTACAACATTAAAACAGTTGTTCGAAATCTGGCCTGCTGCTGAGTCACTGGTTAACCAAAAGTATATCCAAAAGATGCACACCAAGGTAACCCGGATTAAACGTGCAGAGCAGATCAAAGAAGAGATCAACTTTGACCCCACTGTTGCTAACCAAACAGTACTCACCGCAAAAATGTTAGGGGCCTAATATGCCAACCCGTGATGAATTACTTATTCTGTACGCTTTAGCCGTGGCCACACGTCAAAATACTGACTATGTTGACACGGTTGATACAGCAGAAGAAATCGTCGATTACTTAATTGGAAAACTTGAGGTGAAACCTAATGGCAGCAGAAAGTAACATGTTCAAAGCTCGGGCCCAGCTGCTAATGGAACAGCCGTTTTTTGGCACATTAGCGCTACGCCTAAAGCTGGTACAAGACGATGAGAACTGTGATACAGCCGCTACCGATGGTACGCGGCTTATTTATAACTCAAAATTTATCGATAAACTCGACAACGTAACGCGCAAAGGACTTATTGCGCATGAAGTCATGCACTGTGTCTTTAATCATATGACGCGTCGTCAGGAGCGGGATTCCAAAATATGGAACATCGCCACTGACTACGCCATTAATATTCATCTGGAAGATTGCGGCTTCGTTCTACCCGAAGGGGGTCTTGTTGATAAACAATTCACTGATATGACCGCTGAAGCGATCTACAACCAGATCAAAGATGACCCACCTAAGCAGTGCCCGTGGGGCATGGTCCTAGATGCAGGTGCTGGCCAAATCGAGGGCGGCAGTAACGCTGCTATGGAATCCGAGTGGCAAGTGGCTGTAACGCAAGCCGCTGAAGTTGCAAAAAATGCAGGCAAAATGCCCGGTAGCATGCAGAAATTTATCGAGGACATTATCAAACCCGTCGTTGATTGGCGGACTGTACTGTGGCCATTCTGTACGTCGCTTACTAACGACGACTACAGCTGGCGCAAACCGAACCGCGCTTATATCAGTGAAGACGAATACCTGCCTGCTATGTATAACGAAGCTGCAGGTCATATTGCAGTCATCATTGATTCGTCCGGTTCATGCGCTAATTATTGGGAACAGTTTATTGGAGAGATAGCTGCAATTCATTCAGAGCTACGACCTGAACAAGTCACTGTTATCCACTGTGATTACAGCGTACAACACACTGACGAAGTCATGCCTGACGACGAGTTCCCCAAGACACCTATTACAGGTGGCGGTGGTACAGCTTTTACACCCGCGTTTAACTATATCAATGAGCACTACCCGGATGTAGCCGCTGCTGTGTATCTAACAGATCTGGAATCAAATGAGTTCGGAGAGCAGCCACATTACCCAGTTCTATGGGTATCGACAACACGCCTCGAAGCGCCCTGGGGGCAAACGGCGCATATACAATTGCCCTAAATCAATAATACTTGAGCTAATATATTAGCTCTGCTATTATTTTAGCATCACTAGGAGAGTAATGATGCATATCAACGAAGCAACACCGCAACAATGGGACAAAGCAGCCGCTAATCCTGAGCCCACCACGAAAGAAAAATTATCTTGGACCACTTACAACAGTGCTATGAATAATAAAGTGGAACATACTGCCGTTAATAACCCTCCGCATTACAACACCGGTAACATCGAATGTATTGACTACCTCGAGGACAACCTCAAAGAGGGGTTTGAATACTACCTCGAAGGTAACGTCAAAAAATACCTGCATAGATTCAGACACAAGGGTTCAGAAGTCCAAGACCTTCGCAAAGCCTTGTGGTATCTCAACAGACTCATCGACACGCTCGACCCTGAGACTTCATGAGTACCCGCTTCACCGATGTTGAAGCTGCCCTCGAAGAAGGGCATTTCCTACAAAATGATTTTAACCAGACTGTTTATCTAATCTCCAATAATAACAAAGAGTTGTACGTTATTACTGAAGATCAACATGACAGCTATGACTGGAAAACCCATAAGATTTTAGAAATATTCCAAGCCACTAGGAGAGTGTGATGAATACAAAAGAATACTTTGAAGAACGAGATGGTTTAGAGAACGATGGTATAAACCCAGAGTTCCATACATTTGCCGCAGCGTGGATACGCTCTCAATCACCTTATTTATACAGTGACCTCATAGCAAGCTTTAAACAAATCGAAGCTGAAATCTATGCACAAAATGAGTGTAACGGGGCATCTTTCTGATGCTCGTAACTCTCGACTTCGAAACCTACTTCGACAGCAAATTATCGCTTACCAAAATGACCACAATGGACTACGTCGCACACGAGAAGTTTAAAGTGTGGGGCGTAGGCATCAAGATCAATAACGATGACACAGAGTGGTTCGGTGAAGACGAAGCGGAAGCCGCGATCCATGAGATCAACTGGGGCGACGCAACCCTGGTATGCCACAACACGCCTTTCGATGGGTATATCCTTACGCAGCATTACAAAGTAATACCAAAGTATTATATAGATACGGCTGCAATGAGTCGCGGGCTATTCCCTGGACAAAGCGCCCGACTTAAAGACTGCGCTATACGGTCATTTCCTGATGATGACACCATGCGCAAAGGCGACGAGCTTATCGATGCCAAGGGCGTCTATGACCTTGACCCCGAAACAGAAGAGGCCTTGGCGGGCTATTGCATACAAGACGTTGATCTTACCTACGCTCTTTATAATCTAATGCTTAACCCGATGCCGCAAACAGAGATGGATCTTATAGACCTAACCTGCCGTATGTTCTGCGAGCCAAAGCTGGTCGTGGACCGCGAAGCACTAATCACGTTCCGTGACAAAACTATCGCAGCCAGTGAAGCAGCCATTGAAGCCGCTGGTATAGACCGTAAAGTGCTATCAAGTAACAAGATGTTCCCAGAACTGATCGAATCACTCGATATTGTAGTGCCAACAAAAGTTAGCCCTACCACCGGCAAGAACATCCCAGCTCTTGGTAAAAACGATAAGGCATTTACCCAGATGCAACAGATGTATCCCCAACATCAGCATATATGGGCCGCTCGAAAAGCAGTAAAGAGTCGCATCAACGAGACCAGGGCGCAACGCTTCATCGACGCAACGCACGACGACGGCACTATTTCTGTTCCTCTCCGTTACTACGCAGCCCACACCGGGCGGTTCGGTGGTACAGAAAAAATTAACATGCAGAACATTCCACGCAACTCCCCATTACGACTGGCATTGTGTGCCCCAAAAGGCAAGCTCGTCTATGTCGCTGATTTATCGAACATTGAAGCTCGCATGCTTGCTTGGCTTGCAGACGAGCAGAGCTTACTACAACAGTTTAGAGACGGAGACGATATCTACTCTAATCTAGCGTCGATTATCTATGACAGGCCTATTAACAAGACTGACGATCCAACAGAACGATTCGTAGGGAAGACCGCAGTACTCGGGCTTGGCTATGGTATGGGCGCTCCTAAGTTCCAGACTACATTAGAAGCAGGCGCCATGGGCCCGCCCATGAAGTTCACCACCAACGAAGCTTATGAAGTAGTAAATACATATCGTAATACCTACTCAGGTATACCTGCGCTGTGGCAGAAACTTGAACTAAAACTAGCGAACACTATTAATCCAGCATACAACGAAGAGTGGTGTGGGTTAACCTTTAAGGGCCGAAAGATTGCTTTGCCTAACGGCCTAGCGTTGCATTACAACAACCTCCGGTTCGAAGGTGGAAAGCTGACTTACGACTCACGTAGTACAGAAACGACCTGGGGCGGACGTATCGCAGAAAACATCGTACAAGCTCTGTCCCGTCTTATTGTTACTGACGCAATGCTCCGTATACAAAATGACAAAGAGCTAGATGCAGATGTTGTACTTACTGTACACGATGAGATCGTTTTAATTAGCAATACTAATAATCCTGATGCTACAATGGATAAACTTATTGCACATATGTGCACCCCACCGAGCTGGGCTCCAGATATACCTCTGGATGCTGAAGGCGGTTATGACATTCGATATAGCAAGTGACCCATGCCAAGACTAGTGTTAACAAGAAAGATCAATGAGCAAGTCATTATCCATGGTGATGACGGTATTCTGACGAAAGTTAAAGTCTCTAAAATAGACAGAAACCAAGTCCGGCTTACATTTGAAGCTGGCGAAGAAATCAGGATTGATCGGCAGGAAGTATTTGATAAAAAAAATAATTCTATTAAATAAAATAGCTCTGTAGGAGGAGCCGATGGAAGTAACGTTTTTAGAAGCTGCCAATGGATTGCGGCTGAGTAAGAGTCACTGCGCAAAAAACGGATTCACTCCGTACCCGCATGTCAAAAGCGTGTCATCACATGAGCACAAAGTACCTACCGACAAAACCGGTCTGGCTATGCTTGAGAAGTTGATACGTGACCACGCTGATCTTGGTCACTGTCTGCTTAAAGGTAACTTAAAGCGGCCCATACAAAACGAATCGCGCGCAGGCAAAACTGATCGTATCGGTTATAACAACCTGCTCGTGTTAGATATTGATGGCATCACTTTACCAAGCCATACAAACCCAAAGACCTACGATGCTAAAGCTGTTGCTACGTTAGCCAAGACCGTAATGCGTGAGCTACCAGCTGAAGTTCAAGACTGCAGCTTCTTAGCACAAGCATCTGCAAGCCTCGGTCTCAAAGGCGACAAAGTATCGCTACATATATTTATATTACTGAAGCACGCTATGCCTGCTAAGGCAATCAAGCTATGGCTTCAAGCAAATAATTTTGAGTCTGAGCTGTTCTCATCACAGCTCGAACTGTCATCCAACGGGCACTCGCTCAAGTACCCACTTGATATAAGTGTGGCTGACAACTCAAAACTGATCTTCATTGCGCCTCCTACCTTTGAAGACGGAACCCACGATCCGTTCAGTTCATCCTCCTCTGAGCGGATCGTGAGTGTTTCCGGTATAACGGAGACGCTTGATCTCGCGAAATTGATGAATGACATCAGCCCAGAGGTCGTACATCAAAAAAGTAACGAGCATAAAAACCGACTGCGGGTACTACGTGGCTTCAATGCGAAAAAAGAAAAACTAACTATCGCCACAGTAAATAACAAGTCAGAAGAAATTCTGACTAACCCCGATAAAATGTCGATCACCATACATGACGATTCGCACGGGCAGTTCATCCACTGCAACGTCAATGGCGGTGACAGCAACGCTTACTACTTTAGGCTTGATGATCCGACCTATATGTTTAACTTCAAAGGCGAACCTATCTGGTCTATCGAAAAAGCTGATCCTGATTTTTATAGATCTTTATTCGATGTATACCAAGAAGAGATGGAGAAAGAAGGCCGAGCTAACTTCCCCGTAGCGATGCGTGACTTCTATACCGATACGTACTACAACGGAGTATTCGATCCTAATCTGAACCAGTTCAGTGACGAGTTCCCGTTGATGCCTTGCTCATCAGCAAGCATCGAAGGTTTTATGCGATCACACGGTCGCAGCAAACCTGACTACATACCAGATGCAAGAGTCGTATTCGATCCTGCAGCTAATGATGCAGGGGTGAACCTGACTAACGTGCCATATCACATCAACATGTTTCGTAAAACAGAGTACATGCTGTCAAGCCGTGAGCACGAACCGCTAAGCATGGGCGACGCACATAAGATCGCTGACTCTTGTCCTTTGATCTATAAGTTAATGACTCACATCTTAGGCGGACAGAGCCTCGAAGTTGAGCACTTCACTAACTGGCTAGCGTACATATTCCAAACCAAGCGAAAGGCAATGACTGCTTGGGTACTGCAAGGCGTGCCTGGTACCGGTAAAGGTATCTTCTATACCAAAGTACTTCGCCCATTATTCGGTAACGAGCACGTACCAATGCGAGCGTTACAGAACATAGAAGAGCAGTTCAATCTCTATATGAGACAGGCGCTATTCCTGGTTGTTGATGAGTTTCACATGGCTTCAGCCAACTCAGGCACGATGAAGATTGCTGACAAACTCAAAAACGCTATTACAGAAAACACGATGACTATTCGTGCTATGCGTTCTAACCAAGTTGAAATGCCTAACTTTACAAACTTTATATTCCTAACTAACCGTATGGATGCTGTAAAGATTGAAGAGGGTGACCGTCGATACAATATCGCGCCTCGCCAAGAACAGAAGCTAGAACATGTGTATCCAGAAGTCATTGATGGTATCGATGATATCAGCAGTGAGCTATACAAGTTCGCTGCACTACTGCGTAGCTACAAAGTTAACAAGCAGCTAGTACGTACGCCGATTGCTAACAACGCTAAAGCACAAATGGCTCAAGTCACCATGTCTGTGATGGAAGAGTTCTTCGCAGCAGTAAGACATGGCAACTTATCGTTCTTTATGGACATACTCGATATAGAGTTAACCAACGTATTGCAGGGCGCAGAGATCACTACCGCACAACGCTTCGTTAAGCAGTGGGTAGCAGAATCACAGGGGCCTCACTCAGTTATACCAATGGAACATCTACGTGTTGTATATGGTGTACTGACTGACGACCGCTTATCACAACGTGAGTTTGTTAAACGAGCGGAAAGATGCGGGCTAACACGAGAACGAAAACGCGCCCACAACGCGACCAGGAGTGCAAATGTAACAACGGGTGTAGTCGTTAAGTGGACGTTAACTAAAGAGCAACTTGAAGAAGTTACTCACAAATACTTTGATGACAAAGATCACAAGTTACTTGCTGCTGTATAACATTATTAGCTATACTAATACGAAATTTATTTATATTCTAGGATAGCACATGATTAAGTTAACTCAGGATACGAGACCAGACGATGTTGTTGATTTTGAAAAACCGAAGGAATTAGGTGATGTCAGAGCTTGGAGTTATTCAGCGCTTAAAGTCTACGAAGAATGCGCTTATCGGACGTATATCAGCCGAGTTAAAGGCGTTAAAGAACCGAGCGGCCCAGCTGCTGATCGCGGTACGCAAATACACCAATACGCTGAAGACTACGTTGACGGCACTATGGGTGAGATGCACGACTCTCTCTACAAGTTTAAAGACGAGTTCGAAGAACTACGTGAACTCTATGCGCAAGCCAAAGTAGAAAACGAAGGCGAGTGGGGTTTCGATCTCGACTGGGCAACAGTCGGTTGGATGCAAAAAGAAACCTGGGCACGTATCAAGCTCGATGCACTAGTCCAAGAAGACGACACATCTGCCAGAGTCATCGACTACAAAACAGGCAAGAAGTGGGGTAACGAAATATCCCACGGACAGCAAGGTTTGCTCTATGCAATTGGCACCTTCTTTAGATACCCACACTTACAATTTGTACAAGTTGAGTTCTGGTATCTCGACAAAGGTGAAACCACCAAAAAGACATATACGCGCGATCAGGCAATGGTCTTTGCACCAGGCTTTCATCGGCGCGCAGTCAAGATGACTACCGAAAAAGATTTCGCTCCAACACCCAGTAAAGACAGCTGCAGGTGGTGTCCTCACCGTAAAGGTGATGAACCCGAATGCACCTGGGGCGTCGGATAAATTTATAACACCATACTCACTCTAGGAATAGGAGCAAAAAATGATCAAGAAATTAGTAATAAGTTTAGTATGCCTTTGGGCAGTTTCAGCTAACGCGCTGGACAATAAAACACTGCATAGTTTTTGTGACTCAGATGAAAAAACATGGAACTATGTTTGTGAAGGCTACGCATCAGGTGTACTGGACACTAATCGACTATTGGTTTTACTGGACAACCCAGAATGTGAAAAGTTTAAACCTCTATCCGCGACTATGCTAGTCGCTGCATATAAAACACACTACAAAGAATTAGACCCGAAAGACCCCGCAATCTTTTGGCTCACAAAGTACAGCTATGACAATATCCCTTGCGAAAAATAACAAAGTATTAATGCCCAGACCGACACCAGAAAACTTAAAAATAGCGCGGGTAAATAACGTGTCTAAATATGTAGGGTCAGTCTGTCAACATTGCAACAGCACAATCAAGTATACCTGTAATGCAGCATGCGTGATGTGCAGCAATGAGCGCGCCACGAAAGCCATGAGAGCGAAAAGTAAATAATTTACTAGGAGGCATTAAATATGTTCATACCAGAAGTTTATGATGACGAAGAGTGTATACGGCCTGCTTTTTATAACCCTGACAATTACGACAACCCTCAAGCAGCACAAAAACTAGGAGCGCTATACAAGACTAACAGCGAGATAAGTCTTTACGGCATGAGTGGGTTACATGACCTTGACGAGATAACTCACACGGCCTCAAAGTGCTTGGGGCTGTCCTTATGTTTAGCTATATGGCATCAAGGTGAGTATGTAGATGCTGAAGACATTTTTAAGCAGCAAAATGACATCGAAAGAAAAGCCTATAAAAAAGTCTAACCGCACTAGGCTCATACCTTAGCTGCGGTTATTTGCCCACCTGTGCCTACAGACATCGGTGGGCTTTTTTATTCCCGATCGGAATTCAAATGATCCTCATGAATCATGAACAGAGAATCCCTATGAAAAAACTACTGATACGTTTCGGTTACGCAATCGCAGTAGCCGCTTTACTCACTATCTTCGCAAACATGATCGCGATCAGCTTGTATGTTATAGCGTTAATTGCTCTTGTGTGCTGCGTTGGTTACTTCCATTTAAGGACTAACAAATGACTATGTCAACACTGCTTAGTGTGATTGAAATCGCTTTTTTAGTAATTACAATCTTAGGAGTTATTTATGATTACAGCAGGTCTACTTTCAGCAGCGGGGCTCCTGTTCCTGATATTTAAGTTCGGCGTACGCCGTGCTATTTCATTTGATATCCCAATAGATATTGCATGTACTGGCCTCCTGATGTTCCTGTTCGCAGGGACATATGGAGGGATGATGACTGCAATGATTGGCGGCCTTATCATATCCATCACGTTGCTTATCATGAGGCGTACTATGGCTCGTGAAGTTCTCATGTTTAGCAAAACAAGAAAATTTCCCTACCGTTCACTACGGTGGGTAGAGGTAGATCCAGAATGAAAGAAGAAAGTGAAAACCCTAAACCAAAAAGCCTGGGGCAGAAGATCAGGTTTCAACTTGAAATCATGACGTTGATGTTGCAGTCCTGCCGCTTGGAATCAGCAGCTGTACATCTTGATAAAGCACTTCAGCTTTGTGACGAAGCCCACCTACTGGAGTTCCCCGATGACAAACTATAAAGAGCTGCTATTCGGCCACTTGAAGGAGATGTTTGACGATGCAAATGCTCTACAAACGAAATGGGAAGTTAGTCGAGTACAAACTCGTAACCGACCCGAAAGAAGCAGCAGTGTGGAGTACACACCGTTTGAAGAAGTCCGAGATCAAGATCATGACGAAAACAGATCGAACGACAGCCGCTGAACTACGACAGGAGATCCTCGATGACATCCTTAGCCGAGAACCTAATCCCAGTAAAAAATCTAAGGCCGCCTCAGACGAGGTATCAAAAAAGCGTAAAGCCACCAAACCTCAATATGTTAAAACGAGGCAAACAAAACAAAAAACTAGGGGACAAAGTAACAAGTAAGATGTGGAAAGGTATGACCATGTACTCTTTGACTTTAGAAGAGCGCGATACATGCCCGTCAGACTGTGAGCAGTGGGATAATTGTTATGGTGACAACATGCCTTTTGCCCATCGCTTTGATAACCAAGACGAAAACTTCCTTCCCTATCTAGAGCGCCAATTATCAGGGCTCAACGATAAACACCAAGATGGTTTCGTCGTCCGACTACATGTCCTTGGTGATTTCTACAGTAGTTTCTATACATTCCAATGGCAGCTTTGGCTTCGTAAATTTAAAAACCTAAGAGTGTTTGGCTACACACATCATAAGTCAGATACAAAGCTAGGACGTATGATTAGCAACATAAACCGCCTCTACCCAGAACGTTACCGAGTCCGGTTCTCTGATGACCATAGAACAAAGTTCAGCGCACATGTGAGCACTAACAACGAATCTGCTGGGGGCATCATGTGCCCGGAACAAGCAGGTAAAACAGCTAGCTGTGCCGCCTGCGGTTACTGTTGGTCCAGTGACAATCCGGTCATTTTTATTGAGCATTAATATTAGTTATGCTAATATTAATTACCATCAAAGAGTGATGCCTATGTACGAACCCTTCGAACACCAAAAAGTCACGACTGACTTCATCAACGAAAACCCTCGTTGTCTTATTACATCTGATCCTGGCACAGGTAAGACGCGCTCTGTCTTAGACGCGATCGCGGACCGCGGTACACGAACCTTGGTTCTCGCTCCGTTGTCCATCTTGGAAGCATCATGGGGCGATGACATCGAGAAGTTCCAGCCTGACCTAACGTACACCGTTGCATACGCCAAGAACCGTGAGAAAGCGTTTCTCGGTACAGAAGATGTCGTTATTACTAATCACGATGCTGTTAAGTGGATCGCTAAAAATTACCACGTCTTGTGTGGTTTCGACACGCTAGTTATTGACGAGTTCACAGCGTTTAAGAACAAAGACAGTCAGCGCAGCAAAGCCTGCCGCAAGATTGCAGAAGCGTTTACCAACCGTATCGCAATGTCTGGTACGCCAAACAGCAACGGTATCTTAGATGTATGGCACCCAACACTAATCGTCGACGACGGTGAACGACTCGGCCATCGGTTCTACAGTTTCCGATCTTCTGTCTGTACATCGCGCTTCAATGGATTCGCTAATGAATGGGTTCAGAAAGACGACGCAGAAGAAGTAGTAGCTGCAGCACTCAGCGATATCAACATTAGGTACGAATTAACCGAATGCCTCGATATGCCAGAGCAAAGTGTACAGACCATGTACGTAACGCTACCTAAAAAGATCATGCAGCAGTACAAGCAGCTCAGTGACGACTCTGTGTTGTATACCGGAGCAGCAACAATCAACGCAGTTCACGCGGGTAGCAAGGTTAAAAAGCTACTTCAGTTGTGTACCGGTGCTGTCTATGACGAGAACGGTGAGACACAACGTTTACACAAAGAACGTTACGACCTCGTGTTGCAGCTAGTCCAAGAACGCGCGCAGTCACTCGTCGCCTTCAACTGGAAACACGAGCAGCGTTACATGGTTGAGCTAGCAGACAAGCTAGGTATCAAACACGCCACCATCGATGGCAGTATAGCTGCGCACAAACGCAAAGAAATTGTAGACAGGTTACAAGCAGGTCAGCTGCAAGTGGTGTTCTGTCACCCTCAATCAGCAGGGCACGGCCTCACTATGACTAAAGCAAAATCAGTCATATGGGCTTCACCTACCTACAACGCAGAACATTATCAGCAGTTCAATCGACGCATATATCGAGCCGGTCAGACTGAAAAGACTGAGGTCATTCAGATAGCAGCGCGTAACACCTGGGAACCAGATGTGTACGAAAAGTTGCAAGGCAAAGTCGATCGTATGGACCAGCTACTCGGAATCCTAAACAAATTAAAACAAGCAGCCTAAATGAAGAGAAAAAACTATGAATATTAATGAACTAATCGAAGCAAGAGCCAAGGTTAAAGACGCTATGGCAGGTCTTAACGCTGAGCTTAAAGAGCTAAACAAGAGTAAAGACGATCTTGACTACCAGCTCTTAACCAAATTGGACGAGCAGGGTTTGTCGCGTACCGCTAACGACAAAGCCAGCGTATCCATTAATGCTGACACTGTACCCGACGTGACTGACTGGGATGCTCTTTACGGGCATATCGACAACACCAAGGACTACAGCTTGTTGCAAAGACGGGTCTCGTCGACTGCATACAAAGAACTTCTGAAGCTTGGCGAAGATGTTCCTGGTTTGCAGCCCCGTGAAATTCGACGTATTAACTTTCGTAACCTTTAAACATGAATCATGAATCCTGAAGAGAGTATCTATTATGAGTAAATCAGCAGCAGTAGCAGTAGCAGTAGCATCTAATCTCGTAGCATCCACTGATGCGTTACCAGCCCACTTAAAAGTCGTTGAAGGGGTAGGGCGGGGCAATGAAAACGTAGGGAAAAACGTGCAGATCCCTCGTATCAAGCTTCTACAAAAGATGTCTAACGAAGTCGACAAGCATCACGCCAGTTATGTAGAGGGTTGTGAGCCTGGGCACCTTGTTAACACACTCACCCATCAGAACTACGGTAACGACCTTTATGTTCTGTCTTTACAATTTAAAACCGAATTTGTTGTATGGCGTCAGCTAGAAGCTGGTGGCGGTTACTTAGGTGCGTTCCCCTCAATGGCTGAAGCAGAAGCTAAGGTTAGTGAGCAGGACAAACCAAGTGAGTACGACATCAACGAGACTCATGCACATGTCATTCTTGTCAAAGACCCTGAATCAGGTGAGCTAGAACGTTCCCCAGCCATCATGGATTTCGCCAGTTCCAAGCTGCGTGTATCCAAAGCATGGAACTCTCAGATTGCGATGAAAGGTGGTGACCGTTTCGCTGGTTTGTGGAAAGTCTCCGGTGTACCTACCGAGAACAAGATGGGCAAGGCGTTTATGAATTGCGAAGTCTCGTTTGTTGGTTGGGCTCAAGAAGACGACTACAAGATAGCCGAGGGTCTTTACGAGCAATACGCCAACTAATTATATTAGTATATCTAATATAAGTCCGGCCATCAGGCTATATAGCCTGTTCCCTTAGCAGTTTGATCCACTGTTGGCCGCAACGGATCACTTACCAAATATGAATGAACATAGCTTCATTAGATCTATCCACCGGTATCTACACCCAGACGTCCATGCGTGGAAAATCCACGATACGTATACTGGAGGTGTACCCGACGCTATGTATTCAGGGCCAGCTGGTGTGCTGTTTGTAGAGTACAAATACGTCCCAAGCCTGCCAAAAAAAGCCACCACTAACATCAGACATTCGCTGTCAGAGCTGCAGTTTCAATGGTTAGAGAGGATGAAAGTCTCAGCGAATGCTGCCCTAATTATCGGGGTTGAGGACACTTGTATAATATTAGTAGATGATTTCTCAGCTAATATATGTAAGACTAGGTATATAGAAGAAAAACAAAGTCGTAAAGAAGCCGCTAACTTTATATACCAAACCACTCATAGAAACCTACCCTGACCGAGAACATCATGAAAAAAGCCCCCGAGTTACCTACTGCAGTACGGAACCTCCGCAGGATATGGGAGGCTAAAAAAGTCGAAATGGAGTTTAATCAAACCGAGGCTGCGAAAGAGTTAGGCTGGAGTCAAGGTGCTATATCGCATTACCTTAATGCAATAACTGAATTAGGCACGCCTGCAATAGTTAAGCTAGCAAATTTCCTAAACGTAGACCCTGTGGAAATTGACCCTACTATTGTTTCCAAGCTACCAAATGTCCATAAAATAAACATAACAATGAACTCTTCTGATGTCACTAAGTCGCTTGAGAAAGTAAGCTATATACGGGGCGATATAGACTGTATTTATGTTGAGCTGGACAAAGACGTAGTGCTTGAAGGGCCGAAAAAAACCCGTTTCATTCCATCGTTTTTAAAAGATGTTACCGTTCGAGCAAAGCTGTGTTCGCAAAAACAATACACAACAAATCAGCTAATAGCAGTTAGATTAAAAAAGGAAAAACGTCTGCGCTTTTACTACAAATCAAACCCACCTGATCCGAAAACAATCCATACATTATGGGCAGTAATGTCCTTATCCTACTACTAACAACGAATTACTATTTACAGCTATTTATTTGTATATTTCTCTAACTGTTATGGTTATACTTCTTTAAGCTATATTAGTGTTAGTATTATTTATAAGACGGATTTACCTCTGTTTTTAGACTTTTTTATTTTTGGTATAACTGTATAAATATTAGCCAAAGTACTATTTTTTGGACAGCATAAACCATCTAATACTTTAGTATTATATAAACACTAATTACTTACATATAAAATATATTCATTAATAAATATAACAAGGCAGTAGATACAACATGATGACTAATGTTTTAAGCAGTAAATACGGACCCTTCATGGATTTAGAAGAACTTGCAAGCCTATTTAGAATTAAAAAAGAGTCAATGTACCAACAGATCTACAATGGCAAATTGGACTTACCGCACGTTAAACGTGGTAAAAAATATTTGTTCCCCACTCATGAAGTCGCTTTATACCTTGACGAAAAACTTCAAGAAACAAGATTATAAATCATCATGTAACAGGTCTTCTGCTCTAAGGTTTACATACCTAGACAGTTGATCAAGACTGCTATGCCCGCTAACTAACCGTACTTTTTCTACAGTTAGTCCTCGGCCGCCAAGCTCTTTGGGCTCGAACATCCTAGTCAGAGCCTCGTGCCTTAGATCATGGAAGGTTAAGTCGTGTATACCTGCGGCTTTTACAACCTTGGCGAATTTGTCCCCGATCGAGCCTGCACCCTTTAGTTTAAACAAGGTATCACCCTCGTTAAAGTATTCCTGTTCACGTAGGAGCACCTCTCTAACGCCTTTCCATAGCGGTATTACATGGAATTTCTTACCCCCCACAGCTTTCTTATCTTTGCGCCATAAACCGATAAGGCTCTTATCTAAGTCGATAAGCGCATGTTCAACAGGCACAGCAACAGGACTAAGAGGGCGCCCATCAGAAAACTTCAAAGCGTGGATCTCTCCCATCCGCAAGCCAGTAATTAAAGCTATATCAACAGCTGCCATTATCCACTTATGCTTCCCTGCGGCCGCTTTAATACTTTCATACTCGCCTACCTCCAGCCGTCGGTCCCGGTGGTTGCTACCCATTATTATTTTCTTCTTACTTAATTTCCTAATAGCAATACCTACCACGTCCTCTGTTACTCTGATACCACTCTCATTAATCGCTGACTGAAAATAATACAGCTGTTTCTGTAGTGTGCTTGGTTTGACGGTTTTACGGCGCATAGCTGCAAACTGCAGAACATCATCGGTTGAAAGGTCATGTATTGACCAACCTTCAAAATGCTCTTTGAGTTGGTTTAGGGCGCTTAGTTTGGGGTTGGCAACTTCAAGACCGAGCTGCTCATAAGAATCAATAAGGTTATCGATTATGCTATTGATGAGCGTGGAGCACGAAGGGCGAGTATCGATCCACGAACCGTCGTCCATGCTCGACTCAATTCTTCGCGCCCAGGCGGCTGCGGGAGCCTTTGATTTGAATGATCTGGTTTGCGCGGGAAAACCTAAACGTCTTATTTGTACTTGATAAAGGCCTTTGCGCTTCCTAATCGTAGCCATAATACTCTCCTATTATTAACTGTATTGTGACAGATTTGTGACCGGAGAGTAAATGGCCTTAATAAATCTAATATAATCAATCACTTAAAATAATGGCGGTGAGAGAGGGATTCGTGATCAAGAGGGCGGGAAAGTGCTTCTATATCAATAGGTTAGATTCTATTTACTACTATTTATATTTACTTGTCAGAAAATCGTAATCTATTGATATATCTATATATTTTCTTTTACATTATTTCTTACTGTGACTGGGTCACAATTGAGTGGTGTTATCAGGTGAATCTATATTTACCGCGGTTATTTTTACGGCTGACTACGGCAACATTGCTACTCTTATTGTTTCGTGGGTTACCATCTTTGTGGTGAACATCCTTCTTATCACCTTTCTTGACACTCCCTTTCGCCAGAGCGGTACGGCGTGCCTTATTACGCCCAGCACGGTTTTTCTTTTGTTCCGTTTTACTGTGATACTCCTTGTACTCTTTTTTATAGTTGCGTTTAGTAGCCATAATTACGCTTCTTCTTAGTTGGTTTCTTCTTAGCCTTTGATTTGGTCTTAGGCTTCTCGTTCAAATGACATTGCTTACCTTTATTTTTATGCATCTCATTCTCCAGGTTTAGGATATGTTTCTTTAACTTCACTTATAGCAGAGTAAAATTTCCCTGTTTTATCCAACGCGCCATTGTTAATATCATGCCAAAGAGTATCAAACTGTTCTCTTAATTCTGGGTAGGCAGTG
>Ga0208814_1000300_pt1 | contig 33308 bp, 31 predicted proteins | sample MalvirAntarct_55_FD_184253 | JGI IMG/M metagenome (GOLD analysis project Ga0208814, IMG submission 184253) | Marine viral communities from the Global Malaspina Expedition - Malaspina viral metaG Antarct_55 (SPAdes) (version 2) | ecosystem: Environmental > Aquatic > Marine > Oceanic | place...
CCAACAAGGAGTTCGCGCTGCTGCATCTGCTGCTCAGCCGCGAAGGCGAGGTGCTGTCGCGAGCGCAGATCGCTTCGCAGGTCTGGCAGATGAATTTCGACAGCGACACCAATGTGGTGGATGTCGCCATTCGCCGCCTACGCGCCAAGGTGGACGACCCCTACCAGCCCAAGCTGATCCATACCGTACGCGGCATGGGCTACCTGCTGGAGGCGCCGGAATGAGCCTGATGCCACGCTCGTTGAGCCTGCGGCTGGCGCTGATGTTCGCGGTGGTTAGCACGGCGCTGCTGGGTGCGATCGGTTTTTATCTGTACCAGTCTCTCGAGCGCGAGATCGCCTGGCGCGACGATCAGGCCTTGCTGGGTCGGCTGGAGCGCATGCGAGCCCTGCTCGATGACAGCGATAGCATCGAGGCATTGCGTGAGCGGCCCCAGCTCTACGCCAACATGCTCGGCAATCGGGACAACCTGCTCTGGGTGCTGGGAGAGGGCGGCCAGCCGCTGATCGAGATCAACCCCGTTCAATTGGCGATCCCGCAGCTGCCGCTTGAAGCGCAGCCGCAACTCGATGACCTTGGCGACAAGGCGCGCCTGGCCTGGGTGCATATCGAGCGGGCGGAGGGCGGTCTGACGCTGATTGCCGGCAAATTGCTGACCGAGCGTGAGCAGATGCTTGCGGCGTACCGCCTGAAGCTCTGCCTGGCGCTGGCAGCCGGCGCGCTGCTGGCGTTTCTCTTGGGCTGGCTGGTGAGTGAGCGCGGGCTGCGGCCGGTGCGTCAGCTGACCCGCCGCGCATTGGCGATCGACGTCCAGCACCTGCACCTGCGAATCGACGATTGCGCCGAGTTGAGCGAGCTGCGGGCCTTGAGCGATGCACTGAACCAGATGCTGGCGCGGCTGGAGGCGGGTTTCACCCAGCTGTCGCGGTTCTCCGAGGACCTGGCGCACGAGATGCGCACCCCCCTCAGCAACCTGATGGGTCAGACCCAACAGGCGCTGCGCCGGGTGCGTTCGCTGGAGGACTACCAGAGCCTACTGGCATCAAACCAGGAGGAGTACGAGCGCTTGGCGCGCATGATCAACAACATGCTGTTCCTTGCACGTACCGAACAGGCAAACGAACAGGTCGGCCTGGAGGAGATCAATCTGGCCGAAGCGGTGGAGCAGCTTGGCGACTATTTCGAAGGCATTGCCGAAGAGCACGGCATGCGCCTGCACAATGAGGCAACCGGCAAGCTGCGCGCCGATCCCGAGCTGCTGCGCCGGGCACTGGCCAACCTGATCGCCAATGCGCTGCGCTACGGCGAGGCGGGGACGGCCGTAACCGTGGCCAGCCAATGCACGGGCGATCGAATCGTGATCAGCGTCGCCAACAAGGGGCCGGCGATTCCTCCAGAGCACCTGCCGCGCCTGTTCGACCGCTTTTATCGGTGCGATCCGTCCCGTGCCGAGCCGGGCGACTCTGGCGGGCTGGGACTGGCAATAGTGCGCTCGATCATGCAGCTGCATGGCGGTGAGGTGCGGGTGACAAGCGACGCATCAGGCACCAGCTTCAGCTTGTCTTTTCCTCGTTGAGCGCGGCTTCCACCGGGCGGCCCGGCTGAACCTTTGTCGAAACGGCACAGTCGACTTAACAGGTTGGCCGTGTTTGTTCCGGCCCGTTCAAAAGCCCTTAGGAGGACTCTTCATGGATACCAAAGACACCATTTCCGTACTCAACGATCTCATCGAAACCAGCAAGGACGGTGAGAAGGGTTTTCGCGAGTGCGCTGAGGATCTGAAGAATCCGCAGCTGAAGACCACCATGAACCAGCGTGCCCAGGATTGCGCCACGGCGGCCGCCGAGCTGCAGCAATTGGTACGCACCCTGGGTGGCGACCCAGAAACCACTACCAGCACTGCAGGTGATATGCACCGCCGCTGGGTTGACCTCAAGACGATGGTCACCGGCAAGGACGACGAAGCCATTCTCAACGAGTGCGAGCGTGGCGAAGATGTCGCCCTCAAGAGCTACCGCAAGGCGCTGGAAAAAGACCTGCCGATGGATGTGCGTTCAGTCGTGGAGCGCCAGATGCAGGGCGTGCAGCGCAACCATGATCAGGTCAAAGCACTGCGCGACGCCGAACGCGCCCGCAGCTGATCGATCGATCAAATGAAGAGCGCCGGCCATAGTGCCGGCGTTCCTGTTTCCGGGACCTCGCTGTGGTTAGCGGTGCAGTTCAGCCAAGCTGCTAAGCTTCATCCCTTCGTGCATCAGGGAGCTGGCTGCTCATGAACTCTTTCGTATCACCGTCGGATGGCGATACCAGCGCCCAGCGTGCCGAGCTGGCGCGGCTGGTCGAAGGCGCCGTCAGCGGCGACGGGATGCACCCGACCGCCATCGAACCGCTGCATCTGATCCGTTGCGCAAAGCCTGGCGAGATGACCTACGGGCTGCACAAGCCCGCGTTGTGCGTCATCGTGCAGGGCGGCAAGGAAGTGCGCCTGGCCGACGAGCTGTATCGCTACGACCCGCTCCACTATCTGGTGGTGTCGGTGACGTTGCCGGTCGCCGGCTGCGTCATCCGGGCGTCCAGCGATGAGCCTTACATCTGCATTCGGCTGGACATCGATCCGTCGCTGATTGCCGGGCTGGTCGCTGAGGCCAGCCTGCCACCGACGCCGAAGGACACCGAGGGACGTGGCCTCTATCTGGACCGTATCGACGCGCCGCTGCTGGATGCCACGCTTCGGCTGGTGCGCCTGCTGAGCAATCCGAATGATATTCCGGTCCTGGCGCCTCTGGCCTTGCGCGAGATTTTCTACCGCCTGCTCTGCGGTCCGCAGGGGCATCATCTGCAGGCGGTGGCGCTGCAGGGGAGTCAGTCGCACCGGGTCAACGATGCTATCGAATGGCTCAATCACAACTATGTCGAGCCGCTGCGCATCGAGGAGCTGGCGCGACGGGTCAATCTCAGCAGCTCCAGCCTGCATCATCGATTCAAGGCACTGACGGCCATGAGTCCGCTGCAGTACCAGAAGCAGCTTCGCCTGCAGGAAGCCCGCCGGTTGTTGGTGGCCGAAGGGTTGGAAGTGTCGGCTGCTGGGTACCGGGTCGGCTACGAGAGCCCATCCCAATTCAGCCGCGAATACAGTCGGCTGTTCGGTGCCTCCCCGGTCAAGGATCTGGCCCGCCTGCGCAACAGCGCCTGATCTCAACGCGCCGAGTCGTGTCCTCTGCTGGGCTTGATCTCGAAGGCAATCGACCAGTTGTAGAGCGGGTAGGGCTTATCCACCAGCGCTTCAATATTGGCTTCATCCGGCATGCCTTCGTCGGGCAGGTATTCGTAATTGGCGTCCGCGACGGTGGGGTCGCTGTCATGCAGTTCACCGGCGCCGCCTGTCGCATGGCTGGCATAGCGAATCGTCGGGATGCCCACCAGATCGCGGCCAACCACCAGGCGCAACACGGTATCAGCGGCGGCTTCGATGTTTTCCACCGGTACCTTGCCCTTGTCATCGGTGATGACGAAACCGTAGTTCTCGATCATTTGCGCCTTGTGCCCCAGATAGGGCTCGCTGAAGGCCAGCGGCGGATGCGGAACGTGGAAGTCCATCAGGATTTCACGGCCTTCGACCGTTGCGTGCAGAGGTGATAACGGTTGCCAGCCGCGCTGCTCGACCACCACTTGATGGAACACCTTGCCGAGCATCTGGCCGAACCAGCGGTAGCCATTGGCCGACAGATGCGTGCCTTTGTCGACGTAGGGATAGACGGGGCCGGCCAGGTACCAGTTGGGCTCTTCCTTCGCCAGCTCCCACTGCGCAAGGCCGATGTCCAGGCTGCCATCGACGACCGATGTCTTGGCGTCGGTCTGGTAGCTGATGAGCGCGGGCATCCGCTCCTGGCCGATGGCCTTGGCTGTGTCCTCGTTCAGGTCGTTGCGCAATTGACGCAGCATCTTCTTGTAGGTGGCCTTGTCGTTGACGCCGCCCTGTACCTCGGCATAGTCGTATTCGCCTTGCAGCCAGAGCAGGGCGCTGAGGTTGTAGCTGGCGTCATCGGCCTGTGCGACCTGCCGGGCGTGATCCACCGCTTGGAGCACGCGCTTGTATTCGTGGGTGCCGCCGACCTTGGACAGCTGAGCAATGGAACGCCCGGAGGTGGCGGCGTTACTGGCGACGAGCAAATGCTCCGGGTCGGCCTCGATGCCTTTGCTATCGAGATAGAGCCGTCGGGCCATGTTCAATGCGCCAACCTCCACCGACTCGCCTTCTTCCTGGGCTTTTTCTTCCAGCTGCGCAACGGCCTCGGCGTCGAGCAGAACCTTCGGGTCGCGTTTGAGTTGCACCACCGCCTGGAGCGGCTTGAACGCGGCGCCGCCGACCGGGACGAAGCGATCGCCGCTAAAGGTGGCCGAGCGCGTCGAATCCCCCAGCATGAGGTTGTCATAGCCCGGCTGCTTGGATAGCGCAGGCCAGCCCTCGGCAGCCGATGCCAGCGACTGGCCGAAAGTGATGACGTGGTTGTACTTCGCATCGAGAGCCGGCGGCTGATGCATGGGCTGCTCGATCATTTCCTGGCTCCAGCGCTTGTTCTGGGCATCGCGCGCGGCGATGGCCGGCTCATCGGCATGGGCTAGCAGTGGGACGCCTGAAAGCAGGAGGCCGGTGAAAGCGGCATAAACGATCGGATTTCCAGGGAGCAGCATGGCTCGGCGGGACTGATTGGAAGCAAAGGGCATCGATCGGGTCCTTGTGATTGAAGCGCAAACGAGCGCGATGCAAGGGGGGACGGGAGCTTGCGGCATACCGTAAAGGCAGGGCTGGCGTTTCGACGATCTGGGAGGCGCTTAGTTCTGGAGGGATGTGCAAGCCATCAAGGCGATACACGTCGCGAGCAGCGGGGGCAGTGCGGATTCAACAGCTTTCGATGCGACAACCCGGTCGATGACCGGAGTGCGCGTTCGGAGAGGACCAGTAACACGATTCGCGAGCAAGCTCGCTCCTACACCAGGCATGTTGCCGTCGACCGGGAAACGGCGTTCGTCCACGGCATGCGCCAAGGCAGAACGATCAGGCCTCGATGACTTCGACTGCGCTCTTGAGCGCCGCAGCCAGTTCTTCCAGCCGATAGGGTTTTGCCAACACCTGCACGCCTTCGGCTTCGGCCGATTGTTTGATCGCTTCGGCGTAACCACTGGTGAGCAGCACGGGCACGCCGAATTGACGCGCACGGATTTCGCGGGCCAGGTCCAGGCCGTTCATGCCGCCGGGCATCATCACGTCCGAGAACACCACATCGACCTCGCGCTCATTCGCGAGCGCACCCAGCGCTGCCGCCGCGCTGGCGGCGTAGGTCACTTCGTAGCCAAGGTGTTCGAGCATCTCGCCGACCAGCGCCGCTACCTCTTCATCGTCATCCACCAGCAGTACGTTGCCGGCCGAACGCCGGGCCGGTTCGTCCACCGGTGGCTGATCCTTGGTGGGGTTCGGCAGGTTCACCGAGCGCGGCAGCAGCATCACGACGCTGGTGCCCTGGCCGCATTCGGAATCGATCCACACCGTGCCGCCGGATTGACGTGCGAAACCATAGACCTGCGCCAATCCGAGGCCCGAACCCTTGCCAATTTCCTTGGTGGTGAAAAACGGGTCGAAGACCCGGTTGCGAACGTCATCTGGTATGCCGATGCCCGAATCGATGACCGCCAGGCGAACGAAATCGCCCCTGCGACCGAGCACTTGCTGATCGGGCGCGTTGCAAGCCTGCAGAAGAATCGAGCCGCCCTCAGGCATGGCATCACGCGCATTAACGGCGAGGTTGAGGATGACCAGCTCCAGCTCCCCTGGGTCGACTTCCACGGGCCAGAGATCGGGCGCGAATTCTTCCTTGACGTGTACGTCGCCGCGCAGGCTGCGGTCGAGCAGCTCGCGCATCTGGCTGATCCGCTGAGCCAGGTCGACAGCCTCGGGCGCCAGGGATTGACGGCGGGAAAAGGCCAGCAATTGGCGGGTCAGCGCGGAGCCACGCTGGGCGGCTTGGCGCATGCCGTCCATGAGGCGCTTGCGGCGCTCCATGTCATCGCGGCGGTCGAGCATGTCGAGCCCGCCGGAGATGACCATCAACAGGTTGTTGAAGTCATGTGCGATGCCGCCGGTAAGCTGGCCGATGGCTTCGATCTTCTGCGTTTGCCGCAGGGTTTCTTCGATGTGCGCGCGCTCGGCCATCTGCGTGCGCAATTCGAGGTTGGTGCGTTCCAGCTCGCTGGTGCGTTCGACAACCAGTGCTTCGAGCTCCTGGGATGCCCGTTCGCGAGCCTCGATCAAGGCGCGCACTTCGTACTGGCGCAGCCGTCCGCGTACCGCGGCCTGCACGGCACTGGTCAGGGTGATGCTCTGCACCGGACGTTCGAGCAGCGAAACATTGCGCAGCGCCGCGACCATGCGTTGCCGCCAGGCGGCAACAGCGGGTTGCTGGTGCTTGCTGGTGAGGACCACGAAAGGAAAATCCGACCAGGGCGGTTGTCGATCGACCCAGTCCGATAGCGCTTGAAGGTCATGGCCGAACAGGCCTTCCTCAGCGATGAACACGGCAGACGCGTCGGTTTCGGCGCGTTGCAGCACTTCATCAACGCCGTGACAGACCATCGCATCCATGCCGCTGCGGCGTAGCAGCTCGGCTGTGGCCGGGCCATCCCGGCCAATGGGGGCATAGACAACGATCCGCGGATGGTCTGATTTAGTGGGCGTTGTCATGCTCGTCTGTCAGTAGCTGAGTCGCATCACCGGTGTATTCCGGTGTGCCCGATAGAATGCCGCTGAAGTGACTCAGCGGTGGCCCGACCTGAACGCCGCTGGCGCTGAGGCGGTACTCGCGAACGGTGTTCTCATGCCGCCCGCTGCGCTTTTTGACAACAGACAAGGCCCTGCGAACGATACCGGCGTGCTCGAAGTAGCGCAGCATGATAACCGCATCGCTGAGGTAGCTGATATCGATGGGCGTATCCATCGGGCCCACCAGGCCATGCTGGGCCAGCACCATGATGCTGATCACACCTTTCTGACCCAGGTAGCTCAGCAGCTCGTGCATTTGCAGGATCAGAAAACGGCCGTCCGGCATCGCATGCAGGTAGCCGTTGAGGCTGTCCAGAATCACCAGCCGCGAGCCTTGGTCTTCCACACCGCGCCTCACGGCTGCGGTGAATTCGCCGGGCGACAGCTCGGCCGGGTCGACCTGTTGCAAATGCAGCAGGCCCTGTTCGACCCACGGCTCGACGTCGAGACCCAACGAGCGTCCACGTGCCATTAAGGTGCCGATATTTTCGTCAAAGACGAAAAAGGACACCTGTTCACCGCGCTTGCACGCTGCGACCGCAAAGCTCAATGCCAATGAAGACTTTCCGACACCGGCAGCACCCACGAACAGGGCATTGGTGCCCCGCTCCAGTCCGCCGCCGAGCATGGTGTCCAGCGCTGCATTCCCGCAGGAAGCCGCTTCGCCGATGTAATTCGAATGATGCTCTGAGGCGATCAGCCGAGGGAAGATTTGCAACCCGCCCTTGCGTATGACGAAGTCGTGATAGCCACCGCGGAACTGGATACCGCGCATCTTCACGACGCGCAGCCGCCGCCGCTCCGCGCCATAGTCGATGGCCAACTGTTCCAGCATGACCACGCCGTGTGAAATCGAGTGCAGCTGCAGGTCGCCCAGTTCGGAGGTCTGGTCATCCAGCAGAATCACGGTGCAACGGCGCGTGGTGAAGAAATGCTTGAGCGCCAATACCTGGCGCCGATAGCGCAGCGGGCTCTGCGCCAGCAGGCGCATTTCCGAGAGGCTGTCGAAGATCACTCGGGTCGGATTGGTTTGGGTCACACGGTCGAAGACTTGCTGAGTGGTTTCGCTCAGCTCCATCTCTGCCGGGTGCAGCACCGTCAGCTCGAGCCCTGGGTCGAGGCTGTCTTCCGGGGTAACGAGCTCGAATACGTCGACACCCTCGAGCGACCAGCCGTGACGCTTGGCGACCAACTCCAGCTCCTGCTTGGTCTCCGACAGGGTGACGTAGAGTACGCGCTCACCCTGGCGGACGCCCTCGAGCAGAAACTGCATGGCGATGGTGGTTTTGCCAGCGCCCGGGCTGCCTTCATAAAGGTACATGCGATTGGCATCGAGGCCGCCGCCGAGGATGTCGTCCAGGCCTTCGCTGCCGGTGGAAATACGTGGGAGTTCGTCGTCCGCGTTGAAGGAAAGATCACTTGAATCGGTCATTCCGTACTCCTTACGCAGGCTTCTATTTCAAAGGAAGCCGCGTTGGTTGTTCCTGCCGGCCAAGTCCTTAATCCAGGCAAGGCCATGCGGAACACGCCCGTAAAATGCCTGGTAGGCGGGTCGGGCAAAAACCCTCTCGAACGATCGTCAGAGGCGTGCCGAGCGAGCTTATTACAGGTGTTCGGCGGACGATAGCCGAGGGGCGTAGTCAGCTAATCCGACTCGCTTTTCCGCGGCCCGTTCCGTGTCAGGCTCTTTGCCAGCTGCGCTCAGGAGGGCTTTTCATGCGGGTAATGTCCTGCCACGCCACCGGTCGCTGGCGTTTCGCCAGTTGCTCCGAACGGGCTACTGACGTGTTGATGATGTAACAGGTTGCAACCATTGCCCCTTGGTTCACCTGGGAGGCTGCTCCATGATCATCCTTTGCCTGTGACAGGTAGCCTGCATGTCTCGTTTCTCTCGCCCATCGACGTCAGCGCTGGGGCGCTTCCTCAACCTTGGTGGCACCGGCGCCCGGATAGCAGGCAATCTGCTGGTGCAGCGCATCACACCTGGCAAGGCGCGTATCGACTGGGAGCCGGTCGGCTCATTGCTCGGCGAGACGCTAGGGCAGATGAAGGGCCCGGTACTCAAGCTCGGCCAACAGGCTTCGCAATGGCAGGACGTGTTGCCCCAGCCGATAAGCGCGGCGCTGTCTCGTCTACAGAACCAAGTTCCTTCGCTGCCGTTCGCCTCGCTAGAGTCCTACCTGCAGCGTCTCTACGACGGGCAGCTGTACGAGCTGTTCGAAACCATCGAACCCCAACCCGCTGCGGCGGCGTCACTGGGGCAGGTACACCGCGCACGTGATCGGCAGGGGCGGGCTCTGATCATGAAGGTCCAGTATCCAGGCATTCGCGGCATCTGCGACGCTGACCTCCGACAGTTGCGTCGCTTGATGCCGCTGGGGCGGCTGTTCGGCACGCCCTCGGCGCGGCTCGAATCCGTCTACCGTGAGCTGCAGCGCGCCATCGACCAGGAGCTCGACTACGAGGCCGAGCGCAACAACCTCGAGCGCTTTCGCCAGCATTTCAGCGACTGGCCTGGCCTGCGTATCCCGTATGCCGTCCCGGCATTGTGCCGCCCGGGCGTGCTGGTGCTGGAGGAAGTGCTGGGGCGCTCAATGAACGGGGTCGACCAGGCGGCCCTCGAGGTCCGGCAACAGCTGGCCGAAGCGCTGTGCGACTTGCTTGCCGAGCAGGCGTTCGGCCTGGGACTGCTGCACGCGGACCCGCACCCAGGCAATCTTGCCTGGACCGAGGCCGGGGAACTGGTGGTCTACGATTTCGGCAGCGTCGTGCCGCTGCCGGAGCGCTTGCTGCGTGCTTATGTACAGATCTTCGACGCTCTGCGCGGTCCCTCCAGCGAGGCGCTGGAGGCGGGCTTCCAGGCACTCGGAGGGCGCCAGCCCGGCAGCGCGCCGCCGCATAGCCTGTATCGACGCATCCATTTGCTGCTGCATCCGCTGCTGCAACCGGGCGCGGAATGGGATTTCCGCGGCGCGTCCCTGCATCAGCAGCTGGTCGAGCTCTCGCCTTTGCTGATGTCCGCACTCGGCAGCCTGCAACCGGCGTCCGGTACGCTACTGGTCAATCGAACGCTGGAAGGGCATTACTGGAACCTCTACCGGCTCGGCGCCTGTCTGCCGGTGGCCGACCTGCTGGCGAAGCACATCGAGCAATGGCGCACCGGTTTGCCCGACAAATCAGGCTAAGCGCTCAACCCTAAAGTCGGACCCGACCATTCCAATCAGGCCTGATCGCGGCCAGAGGCAAACAGGATGCAGATGGATTCTTTTCCCGAGGGATATCGCGCGCTGGTCATCGGTGCCTCTGGCTGCATCGGTGCTGCGCTGGTCGAAACGTTACGGGCGGACCCGCGTTGCGCCTCGGTAACCGAACTGGCGCGCTCAACCACACCGCCGCTGGACCTAACCGACCCCACCAGCATCGGACAGACCTCGACGGAGGTAGCCGGGCAGGGCCCCTTCCACCTCATCATCAATGCGGCCGGCGTGCTGCACAGCGACGCTTTCATGCCGGAAAAGCGCCTCGCCGACCTCGATCACCAGCAGCTGCTCGACACCTTTCAGGTGAACACCTTCGGGCCCGTGCTGTTGCTGCGACACTTCTGCCCGCTGCTCGACCGCCAGCGCGGGGTATTGGCCATGCTCTCAGCCAAGGTCGGCAGCATCGGCGACAACCGCCTCGGCGGCTGGTACAGCTACCGCGCTTCCAAGGCCGCGCTGAACATGCTGATCAAGACGGCAGCCATCGAGGTCAAGCGCAGCCAGCCAAATGCCGTGTTGCTGGCGCTGCACCCTGGCACCGTCAACTCCCGCCTGTCACAACCTTTCCGCGGCAGCGAAATAGGCCGGCCGGCCAGCGAGGCGGCCGATGACCTACTGCGCGTCATCGACGGGCTGGGGCCGGAGGCCAGCGGTGGTTTTTATGCATATAGCGGAGAGGGGTTGCCGTGGTAATCACTGCTTGTCGGGGCGAGCCGGGAAGGGGCTGCCGTTCTGCTGAAGACAGATATATGTCTGCTCGGGTCTGATGGGCGGGCGGCTGCTTTAGGTCAAAGCAGACAAATCATCCTGCACCACCACATTAGCAGCGCCCAATTTCAAGCAGGAGCGTGACGACTTAACTTCGCGGAACATCTTGCGTGCAGGGTTCAAGAATCTGCAAGAAGCCAGCGCTACCGTTGGGCGCCACGGGACATATGCCGAGGCAGCCATCGAAGGCAAAGTATGCAGCTACCATCCGCCTGATCCAGGATCCGCGCATATATCAGGAAAATACTATGTATACAAAGGTCAACATGGGATTGGCGGTCGGATTTGAGTATATTCGCTTCGAGGGAACCGCAGCGCACAGATGAACCCCGGCACACGCGAACATAAGACAGGCTTTGGCAGATGGATCTATACAAGCAGGTGCTGTTCGCACTTATGTTTCTGCTGGCAGTGGAACAGACATGTGCCGCATCACAGTTGGTAATTGACCAGGGCCCAGTCGAACTGACCGACTTCAATATGGGCTACCTCGTCGATCCCTCACGTACCCTAACTTTTGAACAGGCCAGAACTCAGCCGTTCAAGGAAACCAGCAACCGGACCTCCTTGGGCACTGATGCGCGGGTTGCCTGGTACCGGTTGGCTCTGATGAGTGCATCGAGCGCGGATCAAAAGCTGTTTGTCCATCTGCCACACGCCTACCATCTACGCTCAGTCAGTATTTATCAGGAGCGAGACGGCGAGCTGCTGCGGCACGAAGTGCTAGACCTGAACCAAACTGCCGGTTCCGATTTGATGTATCGCGGGACTGTAGTTTTCCCTCTGACGCTGGCAGCGCACCAGTCCACCACGCTCTACGTGCGCAGCTTCTCTTATTCGCATCAGTGGTTTGCAGCCGAAATCTTTGATGAACAAGCCTCGCGCCTAGCACTGGTAAGTGTAAACACCGATATAGCCCTGATGGTCGGAATGCTACTCGCGCTAGTGCTTTACAACGCGTTGCTATATTTCGCTACCAGTAATCGGGAAAATATTTACTACTCGCTGTATCTGATTTCCGGACTGACTTGGATTGCACTGTCTTACGGCCTGATCGCCAGTGTGTTCAACGGATATGGTGACGCCGTTTTCCAGCTGAACATGTCACTGATCACAATGCCGATCTTCCTGCTGCTATTCATGATGGCTATCTTCGAAACCAAATTGTTCTACCCGACCGAGCACCGTTTTTTACAGGGATTGATTGCACTCCTAACAGCGACCCTTGTCTGGTCCGTATTCGATATCTCCGCTGCGCTCAAACCGGCGAGCAGCTTGGCGGCGCTTATGATGCTGGTCACCTTTTCGGTCAGCATCTCGCTGTACCGTAAGGGCCATCCGCTCGTGAAGTATTTCTTGGTCGGTCATAGCTTCTTCGTACTGTTCAACATCCTCGCCGTGCTCACCTATAAGGGGCTACTTTCGCCGAGTTACGTAAGCAGCCACGGGGTGGGTATCGGTATCGTGCTCGAAGCGCTGACCCTGGCATTCATCATCTCTCACCGTATCAAGCTGCTTGAAGACATGCGTGCCTCCCAGGAGGACCTGAAGAAGCAGGCCGCCACCGATCCGCTAACCAAGTTGTATAACCGACGGTTCTTTTTCCCAGAATCAGACTATTTGCTGGCGTTGGCCAGACAGACCCGCACTCCGATGTCGATCGTGACCCTGGATATAGACCACTTCAAGCGCATCAACGACTCCCACGGCCATGCCTGTGGTGACAAGGTCATCATGTATCTGGCGAAAACACTGAAAGAGGAAAGTCGCACTGTTGACCTTGTTGCTCGTTTGGGCGGCGAAGAGTTTGTTGTCCTGCTGCCAGGTGCCAACCTGTTGGAAGCCAGCCAGTGTGCTGAGCGTATCCGTCTTGCAGTGCAGGCGCTGGAAGTCACTGTCAGCATAGGCGAGAACATTCAGGTAACGGCAAGCATTGGTGTCGCGGAGATCAATATCGAGCAAGAGAGTATTGAAACCGCGCTGGGGCGCGCCGACAGGGCGCTGTACGACGCCAAGAAAAGCGGGCGCAATCGCGTGTGCCAAGCAGAGCCCGTTGTGATGTCCGGCGTCCAGACGTTGGCTGATCAAGTAACCTTTTGAATTAGGCGGTGCTCTGTAACCCTTTAAATTGAGTCAAGGCGCTACGTCTCCGCATAGTGGAGTCACTATTAGCTGTATATCCATACAGATAAATCTTGCTTCAGGCATCACCGCTGCGCATGCTGTGCGCTATCGACGATTGACCTAGTGACGACCCGATGCGGCTGTTTCTCTGCGAAAAACCTTCTCAGGCCAAGGACATTGCCCAGGTGCTTGGTGCCACCCGGCGTGGAGATGGCTGCTGGGTGGGTGCGAGCGTTACCGTCACATGGTGCATCGGCCACTTGCTGGAAACCGCGCCGCCAGACAGCTACGACGCTCGGTACAAACGCTGGGTGCTGGCGGATCTGCCGATCGTGCCCGAGCGCTGGAAGATGCAGGTCAAGCCCAAGACCGCCAGCCAGTACAAGGCGGTCAAGCGGCTGCTGGGCGAAGCGAGCGAGCTGGTCATTGCCACTGATGCCGACCGCGAAGGCGAAATGATCGCGCGGGAGCTGGTCGAGCATTGCCGGTATCACGGGCCGATTCAGCGGCTGTGGCTGTCGGCACTGGACGATGCCTCAATTCGCAAGGCTCTCGGGGGACTGCGCGCAGGCGCGGACACCTTCAATCTGTATCAGTCGGCCCTGGGCCGTTCGCGGGCGGATTGGCTGATCGGCATGAACATGAGCCGGTTGTTCACGTTGCTCGGACAGCAGTCCGGCTATCAGGGCGTGCTGCCGGTGGGCCGCGTGCAGACACCAACGCTGCGGCTGGTGGTCGATCGTGATCGCAGCATTGCCGGCTTCGTGCCGCTGCCATTCTGGGCCATCGACGTGCAGCTGCTGGGTGATGGCGCGCCGTTCACCGCGCAATGGCGAGCAGCGGAAGATCGCTGCGATGATCAGGGCCGCTGCCTCGACCAGAGCCTTGCGCAGCAGGCTGCAGAGGCCATGCGTCAGGCGGGGGAGGCGAGGCTGCAGAAACTCAAGACCGAGCGTATGCGAGAAGCGGCACCACTGCCGTTCGATCTCGGAACGCTGCAGGAAATCTGTTCGAAAAAGCTCGGGCTGGGCGCTCAGGAAACCCTTGATATCGCCCAGTCACTTTACGAAACCTACAAGCTGATCACCTACCCGCGCAGCGATTGCGGCTATCTGCCGTTGAGCCAGCACAGCGAGGCGCCCGCGATTCTTGCAGCGCTGGCCGGGGCTGACTCGGCACTGGCCGCGCTCAAGCCGCATCTGGATCCGCGGCGCAAGTCGCGCGCCTGGAATGACGCCAAGGTAGGCGCGCACCACGGCATCATCCCTACCGCGGCGGCGCGCTCGCTGGAGCGGCTGACAGGCAAGCCGCGTGCCGTCTACACGCTGATTCGCGCTCGTTACCTGGCGCAGTTTCTGCCGAGCCACGAATACGACCGTACGCAGGCTGACTTCGATTGCGCCGGCGAGGCGCTGCGAGCGGTGGGCAAGCAAGTTGTCGAACCGGGCTGGAAACGCGCCTTGCCTGAAGCGCTTGCGGCCAGCCGTGGGCGACCCGTTGATGCGGCGAATGCGTCCGCGCAAAGCTTGCCGGTGTTGCAACAGGGGCAGGTGTATCCGGTGGCTGATATCGTGCTCAAGGACCTCTGGACCCAGCCGCCCAAACCCTTCACCGAAGGCGACCTGATCAAGGCCATGAAGAACGTGGCCAAGCTGGTGGATGATCCCAAGCTGAAACAAAAGCTCAAGGACACCACTGGTATTGGCACCGAGGCGACCCGCGCGGGGATCATCCAGGGCCTGCTCGACCGTGGCTACCTGACCAAACAGGGCAAGGCGTTGGCCGCAACCCCGGCAGCCTTCAGCCTGATCGACGCCGTGCCGCGCGCCATCGCCGACCCCGGCACCACTGCGATCTGGGAACAGGCCCTGGACATGGTGCAGAGCGGTGAGATGAGCCTGGAAGAGTTCGTCAGCAAGCAATCGGCGTGGATGAGCAAGCAGGTGGAGCGGTGCAAGGGCGTTCGCTTGAATATCACTGGCCCGGCCATGCCTGGCGGTCGCGGCGCGCCCTGGAAAAAGCGCAAGGGTGCTGGACGCAAAACGGCGCCGCGAAAGGGCCGGGCGGCCAGATCACCGAGCCCGGCGTGAGGCTCGTTTAGCTTCCAGTTAGAGACTGCAGCAGGTAATAACAGCCGCTACCCAGCACGGCTGTCATGATCAGGCCCAGCCGTGTTGCCACGGCGATGCCCGCGACCAGCGCCAACGCAACCCCGGCAGCCAATGGCGCCTTGGTGGCCTCGCTATAGAGGATGTATGCGGCGAAATTGATGAACACGGCGGTTGGTAGTACGCGTTCGAGTAGCCGCCGGGTTGTGTCGGTCAGGTCGATGCTGACGAATACCGGCAGGATGCGTACCAGGCAGCTGGTGGCGAATAAGGCCGCGATAGCCAGCAGTATGGAAGTCGTCATGCGCGCACCTTCGAAAGCACAAAAGTGGCGAGCAGCACGCTGGGGATCCAGAAATACAGCGGACCTATTAGCAGGATCAGCAGCACGGCGAGTGCTGCACAGAGCAACACTGCCAACAAAGGCGCGCTTTGCCTGCATCAAACTGTGGCAGCCGAGCACGCAACTGGCTGATCGAGAGATACATCAACACCACGCTTGCTGGAAACCCGAGGTTCAGGTCGGCGTCGAGCCAGGCTGAAGGGATCAGGCGACCCATCAAGGCGCCTGCCACTCCGGCGATCACCCAGGTCAGGAGAAGGCTGCCGCGGATCATCGCCAGCTGAGCCCAGGAGTCCGTTTCGCGCTCGCTGGCATAAGCCTCGTCGCCGAGCATGTGGGCCAGCAGCGCGCGTGGTGCCCGGCTCCTGGGCAGGCGCTGCCGAGACGTAGGCAATCGGCAGATAACGACTGTTGATCGAGGCGGTGAGCAGCAACATCGTGAGGAACCCGGCGCCGGAATCAGCCAGTGGTAAAACGGCAAACTGTCCGCTTCCGGTAAAACCCAGCAGGCCGATCAGGGCGACGTCGAGCGGGCTCCAGTCCGAGCGTCCGGCCAGCACGCCGAACAACAGGCTGACCGGGATGATTGCCAGCGCAGCGGGCGCGACCCCGCGCAAGGCGTCGAAGGGGCGGTATGCGGTGGCTTCCATCTATTGCTGTCCTTTTGCTCGCGCCATGGTGCGCTTATCGCACCGAGCGAAGCAGTCTAAACCGGCGCTCTTTCTGTCGTCTCGCGTGACAGTGTTCATCGACAATGTTCGATTCGACTGCCATCGGCTCAGCAGCCCCTGCGGTTCGCGATTAGAATGCGCGCGCCTTTTTCGAGATGACTTGATCATGCTGCCCGATGCCCTTGCCACCTTTCAGCAACACCTCAGCCAGGCCCTGACCCAGGTGCCCGATGAAACCCGCCGGATATTTCACGGACGAGGGCGATGCTGGGCCGGGCTTGAGCACGTCACGGCGGACTGGCTGCAAGGGGTGGTGTTGGTCTCGCTGTTTCGCGAGCCGGCCGCATCGGAATTGGATGCACTGGTCGAGATGCTTTCTGTCCTGACGAGAGGTCAGGCCTGGAAGACGAGCGGGGCGCATACGCTTTTGCTGCAACACCGCTATCTGCCGGATAGCCACATGCAACAGTTGCTGGGCGAGCCTATCGAGGAATGGCTGATCAGCGAGAACGGCCTGCGCTACAAGCTTGACCTGGGCATCAAGCAAAATAACGGGCTGTTTCTCGACATGCGTTACGGCAGGCGCTGGGTTCAGCAGCAGGCCGCCGGCAAGCGCGTGCTCAATCTCTTCGCCTACACCTGCGGCTTTTCCGTCGCTGCGATCGCGGGTGACGCTGAGCATGTGGTCAACCTCGACATGGCACGCGCCGCTTTGAGTCGGGGTCGGGACAACCATCGGCTCAACGAGCATGACCTGAGCCGGGTCAGTTTCCTCGGCCATGAGCTGTTCAAATCCTGGGGCAAGGTGAAAAAGACCGGTCCCTACGATCTGGTCATCATCGACCCGCCGTCTTTCCAGAAGGGCAGCTTTGCGCTGAGCCGCGATTATCAGAAGATCCTCCGGCGGTTGCCCGAGTTGCTTACCGAGAACGGGACGGTGCTGGCCTGTATAAATGACCCGGACACGGGGCCGGACTTTCTTGTCCAGGGCATGGCGACCGAAGCGCCGGAACTGGTGTTTCAGGAGCGCCTGGAAAACCCGCCGGAGTTCCCCGACATCAGCCCCGACAGTGGTCTCAAGGCTTTGGTGTTCACCCGCAGCCAGCCCTAGACGCAGCAGTTCCTGCGAGCGCGGAAGTGACCAGAGTATTGCTTACCTAGCCCGCTGCGAACTGCACGTTTTGCACACATTGGACCTGTGCTCTCATTGCCGGCGGTGGCTTTGCGCGGAGGCGAATCAGGACGTGAAGAGGGGGAGCATTTTGCTGTCCATCCGGCGTGGCGGCAGTTAGTCAGCAGTATCGAGTATAGGTAACCGGCGCGAGCGACCCTGTTTGACAGACCGTTCAGATGAAGCTCAGGCGACAGACAGCCAGGCCGTGGCACAGACGAGAATAGTTATGCTGCTCGAAAGCTCAATTTATTAACGCCAGATTGAAACGAAACTGCCGGCGCAGGGCCGGCAGTTCCGCGTGTTGCGGTATCAGTGTTGCGTAACGATTGCCATGTTGTTGAAGCCTGTCTGGCTGATCAGAGCGTTGTTGCCCGCACCACTCTGAACGGCCAATGCCTCGTTTCCTAAGCCATTCTGCGCAACCGTAGCCCGAAGGTTGTCGCCATACTGGGAGACGGTGGCATCGTTGCCGTAACCGAACTGGTTGACGTCGGCCAAGTTGTATTCACCGTCCTGGACGATATCTACGTCATTATTGGCGATGCTGCTGGAGCCGGTGATGCGGTTGCCGGTCCCATCCTGGACGGCGGCAAGCGTGTTGCCGACACCCGACTGATCGAAGTCTAGCGAGTTGCTCCTGCCGTGCTGATCGACAGTGGCGTCGTTATAGCCACCGTGCTGATCTACGGTGGCGATCTGGTTGCGGCCATCCTGATCGATTACGGCGGCGTTGCCGACCCCGTACTGGCTGGCATTTGCCGTGTTGCCGTTGTTCTTCTGAGCTACATCGGCATGGTTTTCATTGCCTTGCTGGTAGACGAATGCGTTCTGATTTTTGCCGCTTTGGTAGACAGTCAGGTCGTTGTAGTCACCGCTCGAATAGGTATAGGCCTCCTGGCTTAAACCTGTTTGATGGACATGGGCATCATTGCCGGTGCCGACCTGCTCGACTTCGGCGACCGAGCCAACACTCCATTTCTGGACAACCTTGGCATCGTTCTGTCCACCCCGCTGAGCAACCAGGGCACGGTCGCTGGAGCTGAAGGACTGGCTGACGGTCGCGTCGTTGGAGTCGCCTTTTTGGTACAGAGCGGTTTTGCTGCCACTGGCTGCGAACTGGTAGCTGGTCGCAGAGTTGTCGTTGCCATCTTGCTTGGTGAACGCCTCGGCGCCATAGCTGGTGCTCTGCTCAGTGTTGGCAGTGTTGTCCTGGCCGATCTGGCGCTGTTCGGCGTTGCTGCCCAAGGTGCCGCTCTGGCTAACGCTGGCTTCATTCGAGTGCCCGTACTGCCATTGCACCGAGCTGCTGTTGATAGCCAGGGTCTGGTTGACGTTTGCTTTATTGAAATTGGAGGTCTGGGTCTGCAGGGCAGACGAAGACAAGGAGCCGGTCTGCTCGACCATCGCGTCGTTGCCCCAGCCGCTCTGCACCTGTTTGGCTGCGTTGGAGCTGCCGTAGCTCTGGATGACCTCGGCGACATTGTTGACGCCGTTCTGGCGTTGTTCGGACGTGTGGTCGGCTGCCATAGCCTGAGCGGCGGCAACGGTCAGCAGGGCAGCTACAAGGGGTTTGATCTTGAACATTGTTGTATCTCCATGGAATGTTTTCAGCGGTACTTCCTGGTGGTGCTTTTTTAGCGGTACTGGCGGACCAGTGCGCTCAGACCTTGGCCATGCTGCGTGACGCTGCTGCAATGCCCAGTGCCGGTCTGTTCGATCTGCGCGTCGTTATACGCGCCGTACTGTTCAATGCGGGCCTTGTTGTAGCTGCCCGATTGAACAATCAATCCCTGATTGTGGCTGCCGTACTGCTCGATGGACGCTTCGAGCGCATAGCCGCTCTGGAGGATGAAGGCTTCCAGTGCGTTGCCGGTCTGTGTGATGTCCGCGCTCAGGCTGTCGCCGGTCTGAGCGACGAGCGCCAGATTGCGGCCGGAGATGCCGGTTTCTGTTTGTGGCAGTGCGATCGCTTGGGATCGGCTGGAGGCGATTTCGTCAGGCGCCAGATCGAGCGAGGTCGGAAGGCTGGCGGCCAGAAGGGCGGGGCTGGCTAGTGCTGCGAAGAGCAGCGGCAGCAGCGCTTTGCAGGCAATCCTTTGCGCGTTAAACATCAGTCATCCCTGGTTAAGTCGCGGTAAGTCATCCTGACCTAAACCGCGACGTTGCAAATCCATCGAATGGCTGAAACCGTTTCGTTTGCTAGGGATTGACGGAGGTGCTGAGGTATTTCGCCAATTGAGCCTCGACTGCTGGTGTGCTGTCGGCGGTTTGCCACAGGCGCCGATCGACCCCTTGCGCGATGAGGTGGGCGACGGCCGCCTCGATGGCTGACAGCACACAAAGCTGCGCCGGTTCGTTGGTGGTGTAGCCGGCCTCGGCTTCGAGGAGTTCTTTGAATTCGATGAACTTGTAGACGTTGGCGCTGCGTCCGATGGAATAGATCGTCTTGGTGGTCATCACGTTGGACAGCACCTGGCCGCTGCGTACGTCGATGGCGCGCAGGTTGACCGTGACCTGATCGACCCGATATTCCTGCGATACCCCAATGCCCAGATAGCGAGCACCTTGCCCGCCACTGCGCACGTTGGTTTCGTAGGCGACAATGGCGCCTTCCATGATGATGTTGGCGGCGAGCAGCGATGGCAGTTCGGATTGAATATTTGGCGCCACGTCCGGTTTGGCTTGCGAAGCCCGAATGATCTTGCGCTCGGTCAGCACGTTCTGCAGGCCTTCACGCTCAAGCACGATGAACCAGCCGCTGGCCTGCATGGCATCGACCAGCATGCTTGCTGCGCCCTGGGTTACTGCTGTTGAGAAGGAGGAGGCCGGGCTGGGCTTGTACTGCCCGGTCTGGTCGCGAAAGCCGTAGACCGCTGCCACGAGTGGGCCTCGCGGGCGGGGCAGCTCAAGTAGATCTTGATAGGTCGAGGTACGCGGCGTGAGTGTTGGGGTTTCCTGGTCTGCCGACATTGGCTCGCGTACGGCGCAGCCTTGTAGAACAGCCATCATCCCGATGGCTATAAATAGGCTTCTCATGGCCTTTCTCTCCCTGGTTATTGCCCAATGATGATTTCTGAGATTTCACCGGTCACTCGATCGGTAATTTCGACGATCAGTAAGCCAGCATCGCCGTTGTAGGCCCGAACGAAGAAGTCCGTGGTCGTGAGCGAACCGGTTTCGCCTGCTTGCGCATCCCTAAGCAGCTCACTCAGCAGGCTTGATTCGAGCTGACTGGTAAGGCGCTCCAGATCTGAAGGCCGCTCATAAATGGAGCGGTCGATCGCATCTGGATCCTTCTTGTCGTTCTGCGCCTGGGCGCTGCCCAGCAGCCACGCACCGTTGAGGGGGCTGCCGCCAAACGATGGATTGACGGGGGTATAGACCAGTTCGGTGGCACTGAGGCCGGAGCTAAGCAGCAATCCGGCCAGGAAGACGCCGGTGATTTTTTGTTGTGGCCGGTTCATAACTCATCCTTCGCGAGGTCAATGGTGTCTTCGAATAGTGCTTCGACTTTCCTACGGTTTATCTCTTGCAGCACGAAATCCGCCGCTTCATAGGCGGTTTGCTCCATGTCACTGACGTTTGGTTGCAAAAAGCGGCGATACAGCGGCTGATTGTTCTGCTCCACCCAGACGAGAATTCCCCAGCGCGCCGAGGGGCGTTCCTTGACGGCCAGGTTGAAATCCAGCGCGCTGGTGTCGTTCAGACGTTCACAGAATTTGCGGTAGAACTCCTGTCCGGATCGGGAAACCGTGTTGTTGGTGATGAATCCCTTCAGTTCGGCTTCATCGGCACAGGCCTGGATGCTGAACAGCAGCAGCAGGCCTAGGCACGCCGCCCTCATATACCGGACTCGCCGACGTGCCCCAGCACGAGCGACGCGCCCTGCGCGCGGTTGGACGCGCCCAGCTTGCCCAAGGCGTTATGGATATGACTCTTGATCGTATGGGTGCTCAGATGGAGGGATTCGGCGATTTCAGAGTTCGAAAGGCCTTTTCCGGCAAGCGCCAGGATTTGTTTCTCCCGTACCGACAAGTCGTCGATGGCGCGCGAAGCGTGGGTCAGCTGACGGTAGCGGCCCAATAGCTTCTCCATCAACGCTCGGGGTAACCAGTCGCCGCCCTCAAGGATGACGCCGACGCCGCGGCTGAAGTTGGTGCGACTGGCGTTCGGGTAGAACACACCTTTGATCCACGGGTGCTGAACCAGCAAGCGACGCGCCTGATCGACCGGGGCATTGACCAGCGCCGTCGGCGTATCCCGCAATTGACGAAGCAGGCGCAGGCATTCCTCGTGTGCAAAGCTGCAGACATCGAGTAGAACCAGATCGGCATCGGTAATCCCTGAACGGAACATGTTGCTGCGAGTGAGGCGAGCCTGTGGGCAGCCCTGTAAATGCTGATGGAGCAGGGCGTCCAGTTCCTCGCTGTCAGACAGCAGGGCAAGACGAGTGGACGAGGCGAGCACCGCAGTGGCTTCATCGAACATACGCATATCCTTTGCAATGAGATCTATCTAGGAGCGCCCGTGATCCTCGCGGGACTGGCGCTTTGACATTGTGTGAAGAAAGGTAGTTCAGAGTGGTGACAAAAAAAAGTCGTAAACGAGAAGTGGTGCCTGTTTTCCGACGAGCCGCATTTGATAAACGCGCGTGGCCGATTGGCTTTCGAGAACAGACTGAACTAGATTCAATCTCCTTTTTTCAAATCGAGCAGAGCAGGTAAATGCCAGAGCCGACGTTTTGGTTAGTGTTCTTTTCGGCTGCGCTGGCGCTGAATGTGTCGCCTGGCCCCGACTTGCTGTTCGTTCTGTCGCGCACGCTGTCCGGCGGCAGGCGGGTCGGGGTGGCCTCGGTATGTGGCGTCTGTAGCGGAGCGTTGGTGCACGTCGCGGCCGCTGCTCTGGGGATCTCAGCCATCATGGCCACCTCGGCGTTGGCCTTTGCTGTGGTCAAGTACGTGGGGGCAGCCTATCTGCTTTACCTCGGTGTTCAGGCGTTGCGCTCTGCCGGAGCCACCGCATCGTTCAACCTCGAAGCGGCGCCGAAAGTCAGCGTTTGGCAGGCTTATCGTCAAGGCATCCTCGTGGATGTCCTCAACCCGAAAGCGGCCATTTTCTTCATGGCATTTCTGCCACAGTTCGTTCGACCCGACCATGGTGCTGTGGCGCTGCAATTGTTGATATTGGGTGTGCTGGTGGTGCTAGTGGCGGTCGTCGTGGAATGCGCCATGGTGTTCCTGGCGGCTCGGGCAAGTTTGGCACTGCGCACTAACCATCGTTTGAGTCTGTGGCTCGACCGCGTGCTCGGCTCGGTGTTAATCGCGCTGGGTATCCGTCTCGGCTTGGCTGAGCGGGCGTAAGCAACAAGCCACTGCATGGGAACGTCAGCGCCTGTTTCGGTCTGAAGAGTATGCGGTGCGCTTTTATAGACGCAGCCGCAGCAACCGTAAAGGAGCGCTCATGTCTCGGTACAGCAAGAACACCACGTCCAATCTGATTCCCTGTCTGCGCTATCGGGATGTGCCCGCGGCGCTGAAATGGCTTTGCCAGGTCTTCGATTTCGAGCAGCAACGTGTGATCGAGGATGCGCAGGTCGGCGTCATTCATGCCCAGCTCAGTTTCGGCAGCGGCATGTTGATGGTCGGGCCGGTAGCGGATTCGGAATACGGCCGCCAAGTGAAACAGCCGGATGAGGTGGGAGGCCTCTCTACTCAGAGCATCTACGTGATCGTCAACAGTGCCGACGCCCTTTATACCAAGGCCAAGGCGGCCGGCGCCGAGATTGTCATCGAGCTCAAAGACCAGGATTACGGCGGGCGTGGTTTCAGCTGCCGCGACCTTGAGGGCCATTTGTGGAACTTCGGCACCTATGATCCCTGGGCCGAGCCGGTTGCCGAGCAAAACGCCCCACAAGGAGACTGCTGATGCGTAGCCTCAAGCTAGCCGATGGCGCCAGCGTTCCCCTGGTTGGGCAGGGCACCTGGCACATGGGCGAGAATCCCGCAGAGCGTGGCAATGAGATCGCTGCGTTGCGGCGGGGTATCGAGCTGGGCATGACTCTGATTGATACCGCAGAGATGTACGCTGAAGGCGGTGCCGAAGAGGTGGTCGGCGAGGCGATCCGCAGCTGCCGCGACCAGGTGTTTCTGGTCAGCAAGGTCTACCCCCATAACGCCAGCCGCAAGGGTGTTCCTGAGGCCTGCGAGCGCAGCCTGCGTCGTCTCGGTACAGACTGCCTCGATCTCTACCTGTTGCACTGGCGCGGCCAATACCCGCTGGCGGAAACGGTTGAGGCGTTCGAGCGTTTGAAAGAGGCGGGCAAGATTCGCCGTTGGGGCGTATCGAACCTGGATCTGGATGACATGCGCGAGCTGGATGCGCCGGACTGTGCGGTCAATCAGGTGCTCTACAATCCTCAGGAGCGTGGCATCGAGTTTGATCTGTTGCCCTGGTGCCAGGCGCAGGGCATGCCGGTCATGGCTTACTGTCCGCTGGGGCAGGGCGGAGGCCTATTGCGTCATCAGGCCATACTCGACATTGCCCGGCGGCATGGTGCGGAACCTGCCCAGATTGCGCTGGCATGGTCGCTGCGCCAGCCGGAGGTGCTGGTGATTCCCAAGTCATCAAACCCAGCTCATGTGCGGCTAAACGCCAGCGCAGCGGAGCTGACATTGAGCGCCGACGACCTGGCGCTTCTCGACAAGGCTTTCCCGCCGCCCTCCCGATCCCAGCCTTTGCAGATGGTCTGAAACTTAGCGTCGCGCGTGGCGCGGGGGAATGTTTGCCTCGCCGTGGGTGTCAGCTTATGACTGACAGCAAACCGGAGAAGCGAACATGAGCGAATCCAGACTCGACGGCGTGGTGGTGGTCATCACTGGCGCCTCCAGCGGTATTGGCCGTGCCACAGCGCAAGCCTTTGCGCGGGAGCAGGCCCGAGTCGTCCTGGCTGCGCGTGACGAGGAGGCGTTGCACGAAGTGGCTAATGAGTGCCGAGCCCTGGGCGCCGAGGCACTGGTGGTGCCGACGGATGTGACGCGCAGCGATTCGGTCGAACAGCTCGCCAGCGCGGCGGCCGAGTTCGGTCGAGGCCGTATCGATATCTGGATAAACAACGCCGGGGTTGGTGCAGTCGGTGCTTTCGACGAGACGCCGCTGGATGCCCACGAACAGGTCGTGCAGACGGATCTGATCGGCTATCTGCGCGGTGCCCATGTTGTTCTACCGTATTTCAAACAACAGAACGGCGGCGTGCTGATCAACACGCAGTCGGTGGGCAGCTGGGTGCCGCAGCCGTACGCAGTGGCCTATTCAGCCAGCAAGTTCGGACTGCGCGGGTTTTCCCATGCGCTGCGGGGTGAGCTGGCGCGGTGGCCGGGAATTCATATCTGCGATGTGTACCCCTCGATGGTGGATACCCCCGGTTTCCGGGACGGTGGCAACTTCGCAGGCCGCTCGCTGCAGCCACCGCCACCGCTTTGTGATCCGCGCCAGGTGGCCGATGCGATGGTCAGTCTCGCCCTGCATCCGCGGCACACGACATCGGTGGGGCTGACCGCGACGTTGCTTCGCTTTGCGCATTTCATCACGCCGGGTTTCGATCGGTTGTCGGGGCTGCTTACAGGCGCGGCGCTGGGGCGTGCCGAGCGTGTCGCGCCGTCTTCCGGCAACCTCTTCCACCCGGCGCTGGGCGAGCGTCGTATCGATGGTGGCTGGCGCAGCGACGAGAAAGGTCAGCACGGTTTGCTCCTGGCGAGTGGCATTGCCGTCGCGGGTGTGGTCGGGCTGCTGTTGGCACGCCGACGCCGTTAGCACTGCTTCGTGCCGGCGGCGGCTAGTCTGCCGTTGCCGGTAAGCAGTCCAGAGAACCAAGATCGCGCCTCATGTCCTGCAGGCGCTGATCGATATGACGACGCTGGGTCGCGTCGGCCGTCGCGTACAGGTCGACAATCAGGTCGATTGTGGCCTGTTCCACAGTCGGAAAGGCGGCACGATAGGGCGCGGTCCAGTAGACCTCGCGATCTTGGAGCAGCCGAGCAATACGTTCGTCAAAATTTGCCTGGTCCCGATTGCGAACGGCGTCGACCATCGAACGCTGCCACTGCGCACGATTATCGAGCCAGAGCTGATTCTGCTCGTTGAGCGCCTCAGCCCACTCATGGATGCGTTGGCGCTGAGCCGCAGTGACCTTGCCTAGCCATTGCTCGACGCGCTCTTGCATGCGGCTGGTGCGCTTATCGATTTGCTGGTCCAGCGGCGGTTTCAGGTACTTGTCCTCGCGCTCCTGGCGATCTCTCTCGAACTGTTCGTCCAGCTCCTCTACCTGCCTGTCATCAAGGTCGCGCAGCAGTTGAACGGTGGTCGGTGTGATTTCCAGCGCGATCGTCTGAATGGCCTTCTGGACGGTCTCGTAGTGCTCTCTGAGTGCGGGTTCATCCAGCGAACCCTGGCGAACCTGTGCCTGTAACTGCTCGATGAGATCCAGATAGCCAGGCAGCTGAGTACGGCAGTGCCAGCTGATGTGCTCGCGCAGCTGCTCACGAAAGCGCGTCCGCTGGTCACGGTTCATGTCCAGGTAATCGTTGAGCGACCAGGGAATCAGCAGGTCCAGATTTCGGTAAGCCAGATTCATGCGGCTGCAGCCGGACAGTACGACGGCACACGCCAGCAGGATCAGAATCGTTTGTCGTACAAGCGTCTGACTGATCTGCATCGCAGCCCTCGTCTGGTTGTGTCGAGATGTCTGAACGGGTTTTGGTTGCGCTGTTCAATAGAGCCGCAAGCGCCTCGTCAGTTCGAGGCGAAACAGCAACGGCTTGTTTTTCTGCGAGAAAATCCGCGCGGTTGTGGTCTTAGATCAAGAGAGCAGCGCAAGCGCGACGCTCAAACGCTGACAGTTACTCGCGGAGGTGGATATGCAACGCAGGATCAAGCATCTGACCGGAGACGATGTACCTCAGGGCTGGCGTCCAACCTGGGTCACCTGTTGGGTGGTCGAGATCGATGGCCAGACGATTGCCGGGCCGTACGCCACCGAAGCGGAAGCGCAGGCGGTGCTGGATGGTGAACAGGACCCCAAGATTTCGCAGACGCCTACGCCACAGTGATGTTCGTCAGAGGCACCGACTAGCGCACGGGTCGTCTCTCTCCGGGATTGGCGGAGGCGGCTCGACGAGCTGGGAAACCAGCTCCAAGGCTTTGTCGAACGAAGGATAGCCACTCTGCGCAACGTCCAGCCCGGCGTAGGCTTGGCGATATTGTTCCGCTTTGACGGCGTTGCGCTCATTCAGCAGGTAGGGATCTTGATAAATCTTGTAAAGCAGCGCCACCGCGTGCGGATGACCCTTGGCGCGGGCCTGTTCCAGCAAGCGCAGGACCTGCTCGGCTTGCGGGCCCTGACGGATCAGCAGGAGGGCCTGGTAGAACTCGGTCTCGCCACGATCATCAAGCCGAGCGCTGCGCTCAAGTAGCGCCTCGGCGAGTTCATAGCCATTTTCATCGCCGATGGAAATCAGAATCTTGGCCTGCAGCAGGTCGTTCTGGTAGAGCAACCGCTCAGCGCGGCAAGCGCTATCGCTTCCAGGTTGATCACATGGCTGTGAGGCGCAGCCGCCCAGGACAACGAGCAGTCCGATCACCAGTGCGTTCTTCATTGCTGCCTTGTTCTCTCGATTGTTTAGTGGGTCAGCGCGTGTTCTGACCTGTGTGTGTCGTTTCTGTTCAGCCTGTTTCAATGCGCGGCGGCAATGGGCTGCAGTCCGTAACGGAACAGCAGGATCTGCCACTCGGGGTTCTCTGGCAAGGTTTCTAGGAAGCGGTCGAGGTACCCGATGGCCGACTGGTCAAGGGTGTCGGCGATCCACACGCGGCGATTGAACTGATACAGCGGCGTGTTCGAGACGTATAAATCCCGAAGTTTTCTTTCTTTACGGTAGTAGAGCAGGGTGGAGCGCGGGATCAGCAAGGTGCTGATACGGCCCGACAGCAGCTTCTCGAGGTTTTGCAGATCGCCCTGGGCGTCCTGGCGTTTGATTGCACCGCTGGCGATATCCGCTTCAAGCCCTTCGTATCGGTGACCCAGCACACCACCCAAGACCAGGTTGTCTAGGGACGCGGGGTTCTCATACTCAACGGGCGCGTCGGGTAATGAGACGAAGTCTTGCTGATCTGTCAGCAGCGGCTCCGACCAGGTTCCGTCAGCGGTCTGCGCGGCTGTGAAAAAGCTCGGGGTAGCCCATAGCAGAATGCCGGCCCGCTTCCGCTCCAGGCGCTTGTCCACACGCTTGCGCGGCAGTTTGACCAGCTCGAAGCGAAAGCGGTAATCATTGGCGGCATTGTTGTTGAGCAGTTCGACGAAGGCCTGCGATAGCCCCTGGGCATCGTCGAGGACAAACGGTGGTGAAAAATGATACGTCCACACCTCGACTCGTTGCTGGGCTCCGCAGACCGAAGGCAACAGGATGAGCGTCAGCAACAGGACGAGTCTGTGCATGGCAAACCTTTATCTCGGGATGGCGAGGGGCGGCGATCAGGGCCTGTGACGACGGCCTGCAGCTGGCTTTGTTTTCGTTGCCATCGACATCAGCATAGTCCAGCGGCCGCAACGCGTGAGCAGTCAGGGTTATGCAAGAGACGGCTTTAGGCTAGAAGCGTTCATGTTCGCCGAGAAAACGCCACTCGCCTACCGGTAGCTTGGCCATTGACAGGCGGCCGATCCGGATTCGCTTGCAGCTGATCATCTGCAAGCCGATGGCTTCGCACAGCTGACGCAGATCGCCGGCTTGTGGCGACTTGAGCACGATGCGCAGGCGGGTCTCGTTCTGCCAGCTGGCCTTGGCTTTGGGCAGGACCTTGCCACGATGGCCGATGCCCTTGCTCAGCAACGCCAGGCCGCCTTCCTCGGGCTCGCCAGCAACTTCGACGATGTACTCCTGCTCCAGCGTGTCGCGTGGATCGGCCAGTTTGCGGAGCACCTCGCGTTGCTGGCTGAATACGACCAACCCACTGATGTCTTGCTCCAGCGGCAGAACGGAGGTCTGACGTGCAAAATGGCGTTCGCGAGGTGTCAGGCGTGAGCCGTCGCCGCTCCAGTGGCCGGCTTCGGCAAGTTGCTTCATCGCCTCGGCCGGTTCCGCTGCGGTGGGCTGGCCGGCAGGCTTGTGCAGCAGCAGCGTGACCGGTGGCAATTCGGTCGCGGTGGCGCCGGGCAGCAGCTCGATGCGCTGCTCGCCTACTTTGAAATAGGGGGTTTCGATGACGTGCCCGTCGACACTGACCCAGCCTCCCTCGATATACAGCTCGGCCTCGCGCCGGGAACAGCCGATCTGCTCGGCAAGGCGTTTGGACAAGCGTATCGGGTCAGTCATTGTGGGCTCGGGTGCTTCGGAAGGAGAAACCTGGCGAGCCACTGCAAACGGCTAAAAGCAGTGGGGGCTCGCTTAGTAGGTCGGGTGTTGCGGAGATTACTTCTTGCTGATGGTGATCTGGCGCGACGGGCCCTGAGTCTGGCCGCTGACCCCGTTAGGAATCTTTTGTACTTCGCCGCCGGCCTTCAGAAAGGCTGCCATCTGGCTAGCCAGTGATTCGCTGGTTTCGCTGGCGGGTTCGGGTTTGCGCTTGGCGGTGGTGGTCTTGGAGGCCATCGTCATCTGGTTCCTTTGGTCAGTCGAACCGGACATTATACAGATCTGACTAAATTTTGTTCGATTTTTCGCTTGAGTCGATTTTCTTCTACCCGCTTCCTGCCTGGCTCAGGTTCGCCTGGCTCGTTGCCGTAGCCTGTGTTCGGCTGCAGAACGAATGATGGCGGATGCGTTAGCAGGCTTGGGTCCCCAGCACACATGCGTCTTCGATTTTTCCCCTCCCCCGGGAGCATTCTCGTTCACATCCGGTCCACACACTATCGGGTCTGGCGAAGCGGCGGTCTGCCACGACACGAAGACAAGGCAGGGGACGCTCACGGCAAAGTTATTTGTTTCGTCATCTCCGGCCCCATCAATGGAATAAGGAGCGGAGAGTGGCGGTCGTCATCAGTGCAATCCTGTGCATCATCCTGGGCCTGGCGCTTGCCGTTGGTGGTTGGAAAATCATCGCGCTCGGCGGTACCGGGTATTTCGCGATCCTCGCAGTCGGCTTTCTGCTCACGGGCGGATTGCTGTGGGTTCGGCGTCGCGCGGCGCTTTGGGTTTATGCGCTGGTCATGCTCGGGGCGCTGGGATGGGCTATCTATGAAGTAGGCTTCGACTGGTGGCAACTGGCCCCTCGCGCCAGCATCATCGGCCCGCTTGGGTTGTGGTTCCTGACCCCCTGGATCGCGCAGCGGCTGGGTTGGCAGCACTTCGGTGCGCGTGCCTGGGGCGGTAGCGCAATCCCGCTGATGATCGCCGTGGCGCTATGGGGCGCGACGGCTCTGCACGCCTTGACCTCCGACAGCAGTGACATCAAAGGCATGCTGCCGCCACCTCTTGCTGCGGCGCCTGCAGCCGAGGTGGACTCGGCCGACGATGTGCCAGCCAGCGATTGGCACGCTTACGGTCGCACTCAGCATGGCATGCGCTATTCACCGCTCGCGCAAATCACGCCAAGCAATATCGAGCGGTTGGAAAAGGTCTGGCATTACCACACCGGCGATATGCGACGTCCTAGCGATCCCAACGAGACCACCTACGAAGTCACGCCGCTCAAGATCGATGACAGCCTCTTCATCTGCACGCCGCACAACTTCGTGATCGCGTTGGATGCCGAGACCGGGGAAGAGCGCTGGCGCTTCGATCCGGAGGTTCCGGATTCGACCAATCGTCAGCATCTGACGTGTCGCGGTCTGTCCTATCACACCAGCGAGACCCCGGTGGAGGGACAGGCCTGTCAGCAGCGCCTGTTCATGCCCACAGCGGATGCGCGCCTGATTGCATTGGACCCAGAGACCGGCAAGGTCTGCGAATCGTTTGGCGAAAACGGCGCGGTGAATTTGTGGAAGAACATGCCGAACGTCACGGAGGGTTTCTACTACTCTACCTCGCCACCGGTTGTAGCTAGTGATCTGGTCATCGTCGGCGGGGCGGTCAATGACAACGTTTCGACCACCGAACCATCTGGCGTTATCCGCGCGTATGACGCGATTACCGGCGAGTTGAAGTGGAACTGGGACCCGGGCAACCCGCAGCAGACTGCACCCATCGCGCCGGGCGAAACCTACAGCGAGAGCACGCCGAACAGCTGGAGCATCTTCAGCGCTGACGAGGAGCTGGGGCTGGTGTTTGTGCCGATGGGCAATCAGGTTCCGGATCAGTGGGGCGGCAACCGCAGCGAGAGCAGTGAGCGCTTCTCGTCTTCCATCGTCGCGCTGGATCTGGAAACCGGGCAGCTGCGCTGGGTGTTCCAGACCGTGCACCATGATCTCTGGGACATGGACGTGCCGGCGCAGCCAAGCCTTGTCGATATCCAGACCGAGTCGGGTATGGTCCCGGCCCTGGTACAGCCGACCAAGCAGGGCGACATCTATGTGCTGGATCGTCGTACGGGTGAGCCCGTGCTGCCGGTGCGGGAGGTTCCGGCGCCGCAGGGCGCGGCTGAGGGTGACTATGCTGCCGCGACGCAGCCTGTGTCGGCACTGTCGTACGAGCCGCCGAAGCTAAAGGATTCCGATTTGTGGGGCGCGACCTTCATTGATCAGATGATGTGCCACATCCAATTCAACTCGTTGCGCTACGAAGGGCGTTACACGCCGCCTACGACGCAGGGGTCGCTGGTCTATCCCGGTAACTTCGGCGTTTTCAACTGGGGCGGCGTGGCGGTTGATCCGGTTCGGCAGATGGTGTTCAGCGCACCGTCCTATCTGGCCTTCACCTCAACGCTGATTCCACGCGAGAACGACGAGAAGAGCTATGTCTCAGATAGCGAACCGCATCTGAACGAAAACTTCGGCGCGCCGTTCGCGGTCGACCTGAAGCCCTTCGTGTCGCCGATTGGTCTGCCTTGCACCGCACCGCCATGGGGTTATGTGGCGGGCGCCGACCTGCGCACGGGTAAAACCCACTGGCTGCGCAAGAACGGTACGGTGCGTGACCGGGCACCGGTGCCGCTGCCATTCGAAATGGGTGTGCCGAGTCTGGGCGGGCCGGTGATGACCGCTGGCGGGGTGGCGTTCCTCTCCAGTACGCTGGATTACTACGTGCGTGCCTATGACGTCACCACCGGTAAGCAGCTTTGGCGGGCACGGTTGCCTGCGGGTGGCCAGGCGACGCCGATGACCTATCAGAGCCGTTCGGGGCGCCAGATGGTCGTGGTCGTTGCTGGCGGTCACGGGTCGCTCGGCACCAAGGCCGGGGATTCGGTCATCGCCTACGCACTGCCGCGATAACGGCGCTGCCGCGTGCGCGCCGCAGCGGTGCGCACGCGACAAGCGGGTGGCCTGCTAGAATCGCCGCCACAGACACAGAGGAATCGTTACATGGCCGCAATCGGGCGCTTCAACAGCCTGCAAATCGTCAAGCACACCGGTTTCGGCCTTTATCTGGATGGCGGTCCGGATGGCGAAATCCTGCTGCCCAACCGCTACATTCCGAAAAACACGCCGACGGAGGTCGATGATTGGTTGAACGTCTTCATCTACCTCGACAGTGAAGACAAGCTCATCGCCACCAGCGAGAAACCCAAGGTGCAAGTCGGCGAATTCGAAAGTCTCAAAGTCGCCGAGATCAACCGGATCGGGCTGTTTCTAGACTGGGGGCTCCCCAAGGATCTGCTGCTGCCTCACTCTGAAGAGAAGCGGCCCCTCAACGAGGGCGATTATTGTGTCGTTCACGTCTACCTCGACAAGCACACCCGTCGCATCACTGCCACCGCGCGGTTGGACCGTTACCTGGACAAGACGCCCGCGCGTTACAAGGTTGGCGAAGCCGTTGATCTGCTAGTGGTCGAGCCCACCGATCTCGGGCACAAGGCGATCATCAACGGCAAACACTGGGGCCTGATCCACAAGAACGAGGCCTTCAAGTTCCTGCGTGGCGGCATCCGCGAGAAGGGCTACATCAAGGAAGTTCGCGCGGACGGCAAGATCAGCCTGAGCCTTCAGCCGGTGGGCAGCGAGGCGGCTGATGCATTGCAGACGCTAATATTGCAGAAGCTGCAGGAAAACCAGGGCAGCCTGCCCGTCAGCGACAAGACTGCCGCAGACGAAATTGCGCGACTGTTCGGCGTCAGTAAGGGCAACTTCAAGAAAGCCATCGGTGGCCTGTACAAACAGGGGCGTATCACTATCCATCCTGACCGTATCGAGCGCGCCTGAGTTGTGAGGGCGGCCCAGCGGGTCGCCCGTTCTAGCTGCCTAGGCAATCCCTTGCACCCCGTTTTGCCCTGCGCCAGTCATGAATCGACGTGTCGATTTGTCGACCCCTCCAGCGCGGGTTTGTGATCGCCTCCTTCGTCTGCCTGGGATTGTTTCGGCCTGTCTCGTCCGAGATCAAACGCTGGCCGCTTACCACTCATCCCCTCGCACTCGTCAGAGTTCCCAATATGGAACTCGCTCATATCAGGCTGGGTCCAGAAAGGGCCGATGATGCTTTTAATCTGCGTCGAGACGGTTGACTGCCATGTGGCTCGCAGGACCCTGGCGGCACAGCGAGACACAGCGGGCCTCTGAATGGAGCTGATCCGTCGAGGCTTGGCGTGTTTCTTATTCCTTGGGGCAGCACAGCTCACGTGCGCCGGCAGGCTGCAGGCGCTTGCACAACCCGTCGCCAAGTTAAGCCTTAGTTCAACGGCGTGATGACAAGCTGGGCCAGCGCCGCACGGCTACACGCTGCCGCACCAACAATAAAATCCAAGATAAGGTCAGATTAAGCCGTCGTTCGACCGTGAATCGCACGCTTGGCGGGGCTCACGTGCGGATGTTGACAAGATGTTTCGCCACGCGCGCACGTTCCCCGGGCGGTAGCGTGCAGTAACCAGCCGGATTAGAGCCAGTGCTAGATAAAAGCTGTTGGCGCCTGGAAGGTGCCCTGCTGAGTGAATGTGCAACTGTCTAGGATATTTGCGGTCTGTTGCGTGTC
>Ga0208814_1000301_pt1 | contig 33302 bp, 50 predicted proteins | sample MalvirAntarct_55_FD_184253 | JGI IMG/M metagenome (GOLD analysis project Ga0208814, IMG submission 184253) | Marine viral communities from the Global Malaspina Expedition - Malaspina viral metaG Antarct_55 (SPAdes) (version 2) | ecosystem: Environmental > Aquatic > Marine > Oceanic | place...
AGTTAGTACTATGTTAGGATGGATGGGTCAAGAGATAGATAAGTTTGATTTAAACAAAGCTATAGATGATACTTATAAAACTTTGGCTCCATCATATCAAACAAATGCTGATGATGGTAGTGTAAAAGATGACATTAGAAATAATCCTAAATTTGAAGAAGCGGTGAATAAAAAATTAGGAGCTTATTTAAATGACCCTAGAAATGTAGCTAGTATTTTAGCTGACTATGCAGGAATGTCTAAAGAAGGAGGTAAAAACGGAGGTCCATCTCCTTGGGAGTTTACGGATGATGTAAAACGAGAGAACAACCCTGATTCAATATACCTTACTCCAGACTCGGCAGGTAATTACAATATTGATTTAAAGAGTAAACAAGGTATATACTTAAAAGAACAAGCTCTTGATTATATGAAGTCACAATTAGATTTAAAGATTCCTAAGAAAACTACTGCGAAAACATCACAAGGATTTGACAAAAATGCTGCTGACTATCAAACAGAAACTTTAACTATATCAGACAATTCAACTAATTGGATGGCATTAAAAAATGCAGATAATATAGAGCGATTTGATGCAGCTAAGAAAAACCTTATGTTAAGGTCTCGTCAAGATAAAAATATGACAGATATTACCGCTATTAATCAGTCTGGAGGTTTTTTAAATATAACTTATTTTGACCCAAACACTAATCAATCTACAACTCTGCCAATATCTATGTCTGGTAGTAACTTAGATTTTTTAAATCAAGGAGAAACATTTATAGGAGCTAGTTACAGTGAAGTTAATCAAAGATTAGGTAAGGAAAAAATGCTACAGCTTCTTAGCGGTGAAAGAGCACCAGGTGAAGGAGGTGAGCCTGTAGATTTTAAAACTCCAAATGAAGAAGAAGTCGATATACCATATTCTAGTTTAACAATACCAAATAGTAACTTAGATAAAGCACCATACAGTTTACAGAATTATCTTAATAATGCTACAAATATTACGAATATAAGTGACGAAACAGACGCTACAGTTTTTGCTGTAAATGAAATTTTTACTAAACAGACAAACCCTAATAAAGCGTTAAAAATGAAAGGTATGACTGTTAGGAATTTAAGCCAAACAGGTGTTCCAACTATGGGTGGTAAGCTTTTTGAACTTTATTTACCAGAGGTTATGACTGCTCCAATATTTTTAGATGCAGAATCTCCTTCTACAACTAATGCGGTAGTTAGAGAAATATACAATGCTATTAATGAAGGCAAAACAATTACTCCTAGAAATTTACAAAAAGCTTTAGGAGGAGAAATGTATAGAAAGCAAGAATCTATTATAATGAACTTAAAGAAGAAGCAAGAAATTTCATCTGATATAGAATGGAATGATGGTATGGGTAAAAAACAAGACAACACTACAATTGATATTGTAGATGTTATCTCAACTGTAGAGCCAGACCAAATCCCAGGGTATGTTATAGGAACAAAGCCTACTGTTCCAGCTATTTATAAAGCTTTGTTGGAGAAAGGTTTAGTAGAAAATAAGACTGACAAATTAATTTTTAAATTATATAATGAAGCTAATAAACATCATTTAACAAAATAATATATATGGACGAAGAAAATAATTCTATAAATTATATATACGAAAATTTTGTTTTAGACAAAAATGCGTTTCCAGACTTTGAAAGTTTTAATGAAATGTACAAGGATGCTACTCCAGAAGAATTATATAATGTTGTTGACCCAGAAGCCTTTCCAGATGTTAATCAGTTTGCAGAAATGTTTGAGTTAGGTGAAGAAAAAGAAGAAAAACCAGAATCAAGCGTTTTGACTAATGCTGTAGATTGGTTAAAAAAAAGTTACAATTCATACTTTCCAGACGAAAAAAAAAAAAAAAAAGAAGAAAAATTTCCAGAATTTAAAAAAACTCCAGAAGGTGTTTATATTGATATAGCAACTGGAGAAGAAATGCCTTTAATCAAAAAAGGCTCAAAAGAATATAAAGACCGTAGAGGAGAACAGCCGTTAGATATGACTAAAGGTTTTGATTTTAAACAATCTGACATTTTAAATACTGACACTAATTTTTATGAAGCTAAAAATAACATAGACTATTCTCCAGAAAATATTCATAAAAGCCTTAAAGATAATATAGGAAAGTATGGTTTTGTTTTAGATAATCCAAGTTCTAGCAATGCAATTAAAGATGCACTAACTGGAGATTTAGAGACTCTTAACTTACCAATAGAAGGTAGTGGTAATGAATCTGTTACGGTGGTTTCTACAAACGGATTAAATCGTTTTCGAATAGAACTAAAAAATGGAGCTGTACAAAATCAAGATGATTTTGATAATTTTTTACAATTTTACGGACAAAATCCAGCCGCTCCTAAACCTAATGATGAAGTTATAGCTAAATCATTACAGGTAAAAGAATCACGTTCTGGAGCAAGATGGAATTCAGATACTAAAGATTATTCTAATGTATTAATGACAACAGTAGAGATGGATGGAGTTAACTATGCCCTACCTTCATTGTTTCCTAAAAACCCAGAAGCTCAATCTACATATGCAGAAGATTGGATTCAATTTAATCCAAAAACACAAACTAAAGAAATGATTGCTTTAGCTCGTGAACGAGGAGAGTTGTATGCTTTTGATAATGAAGAACAGGCTAATGATTTTGCTGGTGGTTTGTGGAAAGAAGCTAATACAGTAGATTTAGAAAAACAATTGTTTTTTAAAAAAAATGGAGTAGATAATTATACCTCAATATTTAAAGCTCTTAATAAATATGAAAAAGCAAGAGATGAAGTTTTTTTTATTGACGATGTACTTTTTAACAATAAAGTAGAAATGTCAATGACAGATTTATCTTTAAAAGGAGGAGCTCCTACTCCTGTAGACAGAAATGTTCCTAAGGTTACTAAAGAAGAAAAATTACTTTACCCATATTTATTTAATAAAGACGGAAAGTTAAGAGCAGATTATAAAGCTTACAGAAACAAAAAAAATGAACAAAGAGATAATCTATACAACATTACACAAGACCAAAACTTTGTAGCTACTACTATTGCTTGGGATATAGAAGCAGCTAAACGAAGGCAAGTATATACTGACCAAGCTTATCAAATAGATAAACAAGCACAAATGTCAGAAGTGGTGTTGAATAATTTTGCCATAGAAAAATTTGGCAAAAAAATAAGTAATTTACCTTTAATGATTTCCGAAGGAGACTATGATGAAGCAGATATAAGTTTAGTAAATTTTATGGTAGCAGCAAAAGCTCAGATAGATATGGATAAAAAATATGCTGCTGACCAATTTTTTGTTTCAAAAACATATTTAGATTCTAAAAATCTTAAATACGCTCAAGGAAAAGTATTAAAAGGAATGTGGAATAATGTTTCTAATGAATGGAATACTCGTAGAAAAAGAGGAGAGGCTGGTAAAGTAATTTTAGCTATGGGCGTATCTGATAGTCCTACAGAAACAGAAGATATATTAGGAATGTCTAGAGAAGAAGCGGCAAAATATATTTCGGATAAACTAATGGAATCAACTACTTCCAGCAAAGGTAGTTCTATAGAAATGTTAGAGTGGAATAGAAGTAAAGGTTTTAGAGAAAGTGTAGATGTTTTATTAGATAACCCTTTAGATATGGGATTGTCTTTATCGGCTGGTTCTTTTTCCGAAATATTACCTTATGGAGTACAAATGGTTTTAGGAGCAGGGGGTATAAATGCTAGTATGGCAGCTATATTAACGAAAGGACCTCTTCAAGCAAAAGTATTTGCTGGGTTAAAAGGTTTAGTTAAAGGAATGCAAGTAGGAGCGGCTGGAACTTTAATTGCAATGGAATATACTAATGCTGCTTTTGAAGCAATGACATTAAAAGGATATGACATAGCTAGTCCAGAAAGTGTTTTAAAAGCCGTTCAAGATGATAATGTTTGGACAGAAGCAAGAAATGTTGGTTTAGCAAGAGGTATCCCTATTGCTATAGTAGATTATTTTACAGCTAGAATGGCTGGTAGAATATTGATGGGTAGAAGTACTTTTGGTTGGAGAAAATATGGTTTGTTGGCTGTAGAAAGGTCACTTATTGACCCTGCTGGTGAAGCTTATGGTGAATATTTAGCTCAATTAAATAATCAGTTATTAAACAATAAAGAATTTAGAGCAGAAGAAATTGGTTTAGAAGCAATTGGTGCATTTGGAAGTAATTTTAGTAATCAGGTTGCGAATGGATTTGTAACTGCTTTAAAAAATGAAAGAATTATTGCTGGAGAACGAATGTCAGGAAACCAAGGTACTGCTAATTACTCTGAAAGAATTGGTAATAGTGAGCAGGTAAGTAATTGGGCAAATTCAATGGAAGAAACAAAACAATTATCTACATCCACGGTTCAAGATATACAAGAAAATATAGGAGCTAAAAGAGAAGCTAAGACTTTAATGCAAATGAATGATGGGCAAGTTACTAATTCTAAAGATTTACCTATTCAAACTACAATGATGGAGTTGATAAGATTACAAAATCAATTATCCATATCCCCAACTTCTACAACTATATTTGGAAAAGAAATAGGTTTGATTAAACAAGCTTTAAATACTTTAGCGATTAACAAGGTCTTTAATCCAGGTGATGAAAACATACAAGCTTTAAGCCAACTTTCTGATAAACTATTTAATAAACCTTTTTTCAATCTTGAAACTCAAGAATTAAAAGATGTTAAGGGAACTGTAATAGAGGAAGAAAATAAAGTTGAAGATGTCCAAAAAACAGAAACACAAGTAGAGAATACTTCCGAAAAGCAAACGACACAAGCATTAAACCAAGTTACGAATCAAGAAAGTATTGAAGAAAGTTTAAGTGCTGACATTGAAGATATTAATGGCGAAATTTTATCTGTTAGACAAGAACTCAAACAGGATTTAAAAAAAACTGGTCTTACTAAAGACCAAAAAGTAGAATATAGAGAAACTGCAAAAGAGTTAATACAGTCTTATAAAGAAGATATAAAAGAAGCTAAAAGAGAAGCTAAAAGAGAAATAAAAGAAGCTAATAGAGGGGATGTACAGTTGAGTCAAAAAAATATTAGTGAGTTGTTTACTGATGACAGAACAAGTAATACCAATGTAGTAGCATTTAGTAAAGTTCCTTTAAGTGCAATAAAAGATAAAAGAATTCCAGGTGGTACTACAAGAGATGTTTATGACATAGGTAATGATAGAGTAATTAAAATTGCTAAAAATCCTAAAGGTCTGCAACAAAACGCATCTATCGGATATGGAGATGCACGTATGTTAGGAGGTAAGGTCCCAGAAATTTATGAAGTAGGAACAGATTATCTTGTTGTAGAGAAAGTTCCACGTAATGATAAAGCAGTAAGAGCATTTTTAAAGCCTTTGGAAAAATTTTCAGCTATAGATTTTGAAGATAGACCTAGAGAGTTAATGAATGTAATGGAAGAGCTAGACTTACAAGACTTTTTAAACTATGATTTATTATGGAATGATTTTAAATCTCCAAGAAACTGGGGTCAAAGAGCTGATGGTACTATTGTTTTAGTTGACGAAGGTGCATTAAATAAAAATGTTACCTCTACATCTAAAGTTCCAGATTGGGCTAGTCAAGAATGGTCTGAAGTAAAACGAGATAGAAAAGGAGGTTCTGATGTAAGTTTAAGCCAAAGACGTATACCTTTAAAAAACTTATTGCTTGACTATGGTTATGATACTAAAACTGGATTTTTTCCTAATACAATTTCAAATATAAGTCCATTGAAAAGGGGATTACAAACTTTTGGATATGATTTAATAACTAATAATAATGAAGTTACAGGAAAAGTAACTGGGTACCATATTGCTCAAGAAGGAGGTAAAAGAAAATTAGATTTATTTAAAGGAGAAAAATTAAAAAGAGAAGCAAAACAAGAAAAGAAAGTTTCTGCAGAAACTCGTAAAGAATTAGTTGAGTTATTAAGTAAAGCATTCCCTGGCGTTAAGGTGTTTGATAATGTAGAAGCTTTTGAAAAAAACATAAATCAACCAGGAGTAGTAAAAAGACAAACCAAAGATGGATATATTGCTTATGGTGCAAAAGGAGATGGTAGTATATATTTAAATCCAGATGATAAAACACTTACTCTTCCATTGCACGAATTTGGTCATATGTTTGTTGATTATTTAAAAAGCAAGAGGTCTGGAGAAAAAGGAAGTTCTCTTTACAAAAGAGGATTACAGCTTATAACATCTACTGAAAAAGGACAAGAAGAATACGATAAACAAGTAAAAATATATGGTGAAGGAAGAAAAGCAAGAGAAGAAGCTCTTGTTGAATATATAGCTAATGAAGGTAGAAGAAGAGCTGAAGGAGCTCAACAGTCTCAATCAGCAAAAGATAAATTAGCAAAGTGGTTTGACCTTCTTATGGCATTTGTTAAAAAACAATTTATGAAACTTAAAGATTTGTTTTCTAGTAAAACATTTGCTCAAGACATTCAAGGAATGTCTTTGGAAGATTTTGTAAATATGTCTCTTAGAGAATTACTGGGAGGACAAGTTATAGATGAAAATGTAGGAGTTGAAATAGAACAAGATGGTCAAATGAGATTACCATCTTTATCTCAACAAGAAATACAAGTGCCTAAAGGAACAGACATAAATGTGATAGTTAAAAAATCTAGAGATTTAGGTATTATAGATTCTCAAATACGTGAAGTATTAAAAGGTAGAAATAATTTTAGTATTGAAGAAATTAATGATTCTTTAGCATTTGAAATGATTGAGGGTCAAACATTGCCTTTGGCTTTTAGAGATATGAAAGGTGGTTCTAATATTGGATTAGCTTTATTTACTGAAACTTTCAATAAAGTTTTAGATTTTATTGGTAAAGGAACTACTACACAAGTTAGAAAAAAACATATTCAAAGAGTTAAAAGAAAATACCCTGCAGCCACTAAAGGTTTAACTGTTCAAGAACTATTAAGAAAATATCCTGTTAATACAAAATTAATTGCAGCAGCTAAAACACCTGCAGAAGTTAGAGAGTTTGCAAAAAAATCCTTAGAATCTAACCCTATGTTTGTATCTCAATCAAAAGAAATACAAGATAATTTAGTTATTGCATTTGATAGGTCGGTAGGAATATCTGCAAATAAAGATGTTCAAAAAGAAATAAGAGAGTTAAGAAGTAAACTGCAAGTTAGAAGAAGAACTGAAAAAAATATTCAGAAAGTTAAAAGCGAACTTAATGATTATATAAAACTTAATTTTCCCAAAGGACTTATGGTTCCTAGGGCTGTGATGACTAAGTTAAATAAATTAATTGCTGGAGTAAATAAAAAAAATTATTTAAGACAAGTTGAGAGTGTAATTCAAGAAATTGATTCTCAAAATGAAAAAATTAAAAACAAAGTAATTGATAAAATAAAAAAACTTATTGAGACCAATGCTCGTACTGGCACAACTGCATCTAATAAAACAAGAAAATCAACTAATATAGATGTTACTACAAAAGAATTTTTTATTGCTGCTAAAAAATTAATTGACGCTTATATTACTGGAGATGTAGATGTGTTTTTTAATGAAATTATAGAGCTTTCAGCGTTAGAAGACACTGTTAGAGCTGCTATTTCTAATCCAACAAACAAAGCTGCTAGAGATTTAGTAGCTAGAGCAGATGCTTTTGCAATATTAGGAAGTCTTCCTACAATGTCTCTCCAAGAAATAGAACAAATATTTGAAGATTTAAAAAATCAAAGAGAAATAGGTAGAGAGCAATATGCAGAAGACCAGGCAAAAAGAAAAAAAGAAATAGATAAATTAAAAACACAAGCTGACACTCAAATAACTAAAACTAATCCAGAATTATTTCTTCCAGATGGAACGCCAGTTAATACTGATAATTTATCTCAACAAAGAAGAAGACAAATATTAGATGGATTTGATGCAAATGGTGAAAATAGTTTTATAAAATCAATGAAATCTTATGTTCAAACTGTGGCTGGACAAAAACTTAGTGATTTTGTAAGAGAAATAAAACTACAAACAAAAGATATGTTAGCTGCAGGAAATTTATTTTACACTTCACTCGACTCCAGACAAGGAAAGTTTTTTAGTGATGAATTTTTCTATAGACTAACTGATGCTAATGAAATTTATCATCAGATATTTAGAGGAAAACAAAATGCTATGTCTGATATTGCTAACGAGATATATAAAAAGAAAAAATATCCGAATGTTCTAGGTCGTTTAATGGGTGCTAATTTTGGAAATATTAGTGCTTATCAATATATAAAACAATTAGCAGAAACCAAAGGTAATATAACTTTAAAAAACATCAACAAACAGGGATTTGATGGAGAAACTACATCTATATTTACTACCGATGAAGCTTTAAGAATGTATGCTTTATCTCAAAACCCTAGGGGAAGAAGAATACTTTTACGTGATGGTGTTGATGAAAAAATACTTAATCAAATAGAAAAGTTTATAGGAAAAGAGATGATAAGTTTTGTAGACAATGCAATTGATTACCTTAATACTGTGGGCTATGAACAAGCTAATGATATCCATAGAACAATATTTGGAGTTAATTTACCTTATGAAGAAAATTATTTTCCTCAAGCTACTGAAAGCAGGAGTGTTAAAGATAAAGACGGTGAAACATCAACTAGACCTACTAAAGGTGAAAGTTTAAGTGTAGACCCACAAAGTCCTTTATCCACTATTCAAGCCTTTGCACCTGACAGTTTTTCTGAAAGAACCAAAAATGAAGAAGATTTAAGAATGATTTTAAATTTAGGATTTTTTCAAGTATTAGATAATTATTTAGAACAAACCTCAAGATTTGAAGCTTATGCTGAACCTGCTAAAATTTTAGAACAAGTACTTCGTATACCTTCAGTAAAAGCATTATTAGATTTTACTGGATTAAAAAAATCAGTTGTATATAATATTAATGTAGAACTTGACCCTAAAGGAATAACAAGAGGAGTGGATAAATCGATAATAATTTCTAGAGGCGTTAATCTAATGACTAGCTATTATCTTTCATTAAAATTAATGCAAGTTCCTAAACAAGCTTCTTCTTATGTATTGGCATATCCTTTATATACTACTGGTAAATATAGTGTGTATAAAAAAAGACTAGCTGGTGACCCTATATTTGAAAAAAACAGAAATGTTATTTTGCAGGTACCAGAATTATTAGCTCAAGCTCTTAGTTCAGTTCCTAGTGAAGCCATTACGTTTGCTGAATTTAATGCTAAAGCTGTAAAATATTTTGCTAATTATAAAAGTAGTGTAGCTAAAATGAGAAGAATTTCTGCTACTATTGACTCTAGAGTTTTAGAAGCTTCAGAGGGAAATATATATGCTTTATATAGTGGAAGAGAAATGGAAGGAACTCCTGAGATGATTAAAAAATATGGAGCTTCTTATAAATTAATTGCTCAAACATTTGGATACTTTACTAACGTAGGAGATATAGCAGGTATTATAGGTTATCTTATCGTGTATGATGAGCTGGTGGATAATCAAGGATTTTCTCACGAAGATGCTCTAAGAGTTTTTAATGATTACAATTTAACCAATCAAAGCCGTAGAGGTATAGACAAGGTGGGAATTCAATCTTCTAAAAACGGTTTAGCAAAATTATTTACATCATTTACAAGTTCACCGATACAATTAGCTAACAATACTTATATTGCTGCTTCTAATATTTCTAAAGATACTGCTCAAAACAAAGTTCCAGATATGAAAGATGTTAGGGCTTTGGGTCTTAACGCTTCTTTAAGTACAATGTACTTTTTAGCAATAGGAAATATAGCTTTATTATTATTAGGAAAGTCAGATAAAGATGATGATTTTGATGATAGAGAAAAATTCTGGGAAAGAGTAACTAAAATGTATGGATTAATAGGATTAGTTAATGCTATTCCTACCTTAGGTCAAGCAATTCAAACTTTTATAAATGAAAAAGAAGGTAAGGGTTGGAAAAAAGCTGATGCTAACATCACTAGTCCATTAAACGAGTTTGCCGAAACATTTGGTGCTATTCTTAATGAGGAAAATAAAGATGACCCTATACTAATACCTATTATGTATGAATTAATGCAGTTTGCTATGGGAGTACAATTAACTCCAATTGAAGCTGCGTATAATATGGCTAACGACCAAGAACATTTAGCATACTGGTTTTTAATATTCGCTGGTATATCTCCAGGAAGTATTCCAGAAAGATTTAAACCAGATAAGAAAAGCAAAAAGAAATATAACTATAACCAAGCGAGTCCTACTCAAAGAATAATAGATTCCAAGCAAAGAACCAGAGGGAAAAAATATAAAAATTTTAGAAAATAAAAATGCCGTTTAAAAAAGTAGGAAAAAATAAAAACGTAAGTCCAAGTGGTAGAGTGTTTACTGATGCTCAAGTAAAGCTATATTATGCTACTGATGGTTTTAAAAACAAAAGACCTAAAAGAGGAGGCTTTAAAAAATCTCAAAAATAGTGTGTTAATCTAGCTACTTGTCCACTACTCTTGTGGTGGAGAAACGCTTCACAAGCCTTAGGAGCTCCTGTAAAGCCTTTTCTTGAGTGCCAACTATCAGCAGAAGAAGGAGACCTCATATATTCTACAGTAACTCCTATATAGTCTTTAGCGTCTAGCCATTTATGTTTTACTTTGTGATGTATGTGATGCAAATACCAGTAACGATGAGTCGTACACGACCAATCTTTAGGATTTTCTTGAGCCATTAATAAAGGAAGGTTTTCCATTTTCGCACCGTCTCCGTGCTCTAGTCCTATTAAATTAGTTCCATAAACATAATACTTTCGGTGAGAAACTCCTATATCAAACCTAACATCTTTAGCATTTCTAAACCAACTTTTTAAAGTATGTGCCAGGTGAAAACCGCTTTGATAATCGTGATTACTCATACTATGAAGAATATCTACAGGTGCAATTTCTCTCAGTATTTCTACGCACTTTACATATAACATTAAAGCAACTTCATAATGTTCCCACCATTTACCATCAGTATCTTGATGAGTACCTTTTGTTGTAGTATTATAAACGGAGTCTATATGGAGTATATCGTTACCTATACAAAATAAAACCTTATCAATAGAAAAACCTTTTGCTTTATGAACGAGCCCTGCTACACCTTCCAAAACTCTATCTACTGCAGTTTCACAATCATAACTGTCTCCAGTCTCCACTTCATTAGCATACTTTCCTATATGAATATCAGCAGGATTTACAACTAACAAATGGTCTCCGTGTATTTTAGATTTAATTTCATAGGTAGGAGCATAGTTTTCTATATAATCGTTAATCTTTTTGAAAATTTGATTTTCATCATAACCTAGATTTTCTTTAGTAACAATAGAAAAACGTAATTCACCAGACATACTTTGCCAATGCTTTACACTTACTACATCGTTTTTATTTATTCCTCTGTCCTTTAGATGAATATCTAAAGCTGTGTTCCCATTTATGTTATCTACTGAATCTCCTCTGTGCTCATTAATAATATCTACCTCATCGGCACTTAACCTTAGTCGTTTTCCTCCGTATTTGGTTGAGTCAGTCATTTATATTTCGTCTTCCACCGATTCTTTTAAAGAATTTAAAGTTTTAATTATGCGTGAAGATTCACTTTTTACTTCTTGATACTCTCCGTCAACAAAACTTTCGTAGATGACTTTCAAAGAGTCGTGGATTTCGTTCATCGTGTAATTGATGAATTTCAGCTTATCCTTTTCGACTCCTTTACTTCCCATTTATGTTAATGACATATTCTTTCTTGACGTGGTTTAGTCTATTGTTAGACGGCTTACTTCCAAAGATAATAATTTATTTGTATTTTCCAATTTTTTCAGCATAATAATTAATTCTGGTTTACTTAAGTTTCTAATCTCTTCGTCTTTACAACTAAAAAGTTCCACACATTTTTCGTATTTGATTTGTAAATTACGGTCATATTTTAATAACCAATCAATTGATTTACAATAATGAATTATACTAGCGTGATTCTTTAAAATAGATTTTCCTATATTTAAAAAAGAATATTTTCTATCTCTTAAAATTTTAGAATAAATCATCCTTGCGTTTACAATTTCTCTGTTTCTTTTTTTAGAAAGAATGTTTACCCTGCACACTTGGTTCACAATACTTCGCAAAAGATATGGAGGATTAAAACTTATATTCTGTTCTGATTGTTTCATCTTCAATTAAAATAGTTTTATTTAATATATGGTCTAAATAAGTGTCTGCGTCTGTTTCGTGAATAGAAATAAATAAAGGTGTTTCTTTTTCTTGTTTTAAATATTCAATTTCAAAAAAAATAGCTGGTTGAGTTTTTATTACACCTCCTACTCCTTGAGTCCATCCGTCTAGTTCTGGAAGAGCTTCTGCGTTAAAATCCATTAATATAGCAATAGGAACGCTTTTTTTAATAGGAAATTCTCGTAATTGTTCTAAAAATTTATCATCTACATCATAAGGTTTAATCTTATCCTCCTCTGTAAACTTCTGTTTTAAACCCATATTCATTTAATTCTTTTAGTCTGTACTCTTGTAAGATAGATAGTCTACCATTAGGTTTCTTTATTTCACTAAACAAAACTTCACTTCCTCGTGGGATAGCTATAACATCTGGAATACCGTTTTTATTAGTTTTAATTAACTTTAAAACATAGTATCCTTGTGCTTCTAATTCTTTTATTCTTTTGGCTTGTATCTGCTGCTCTGTCATATTACAAATTTAAGAAATCTCTTTTAAAATGATTTAAAGTATAATCTTTCTTTTTAGAAACAGCTTTATAAATTTTGTGTTCAATTCCTTTTGCCGCAAATATCCAGTATACATTGTTTTTTAATCTATCTTTAGTTGTCATCCTATCCCTTGATTGCCAGTACGATGTAGCAGAAAAATCTATATTATAATAAACTAAACATTCTGCTTTACGTAAAGAAATACCTTCTCTTCCACTTACAATTTGCAGAGCAATTGATTTATCTGTAGAATTAAATTCTTCTAAGTCTGTAGTTACACTTTCCTTATAAACTTGAGTAATAGCACTTAGTTCTGCTTTAAATTTATAAAAGATTCCTATTTTTTTATTATTAAACTTTTCTTTTATGTATTCAGCCTTGCTTAAATCTAAAACTTGAGAATTTCCTGACTCAAATTTAACGGTTCCAGAATACAATTGGTGAATTTTACTCATTAATTTTACTGCAGTATCACCTAATATTACTTCTTCTTTACCTTGCACAACTAAATTTTTCTTTAAAGTATTTATAATAGAATACGTAGTGTCTTTTAACTTCACTTCTAAAAACTTCTCTGTAGTAACAACTTTAAATCCTGCTTCAGCTTGAGTATAGCTAATCGTGTATGGTTGCATTTTTTCTAATATACTAGGCTTTCCTCCACCGTATTGCCTAATAGACATTCCTCCTATTGGTCTTATAGTTACCTTAACATAATCATCACTAAATCTATAAAAGTTTTTATATCTCGAAAAAGGATTGTATGGTATTCCGTATACTTGATGATACATTTGACTATAAGATTCTGGAGTTGGAGTTCCAGATAATAAAATTACTTTTGGGTTAGAATACTTTAAAAGTTCTTTTACTTGTTTAGCTCTCTTACTTGGTTTAGGGTAAGCCCCCATAGAGTGAGCCTCATCACAAATTATCATATCCCATTTTACTTTAGGTAACTTATGAATACTTTCATAGTTTATTGCCTGGAAGCTATAGCCTGGAGTTAATAAGTTATAATCACTTTCGATAGACGAAATAGCTTTTTTTTTCGTTATAAACAAAACCTTTTTACATTTAAGTTTTTCTGCTATACCTAAACTTGTAAGGGTTTTACCAGTCCTAACTTCCATAGTTAAATAAACGAATCCTCTGTCTTTAACTATTTTAGTTCCTGCAATTATAATTTCCTTCTGATATTCTCTGAATTCCATTTAGGTAGTTCTTTATTTATTAAGTCACATTTTTCATACTCTTCATTTAATATAAAATAATCTAACATTGTAATTAAAAGTTCTTTAGAATAAGGATGAAAAGGGTCGTGAGCAAAATAATAATGACGTGAATTTATTATTGTCTCTTCATCTTCTTCTTCAAATAAAACTTTGTAAGAGTTTCTAATAGCAATATCAAATATGTCAGAATCATCCATTTAAAATTCTAATTCATTTTGTGGAGTTTCTTTTTCTTTAATTATTATCCATCTTCCATTCATATCTCTGCCTTCTACTGGAATTTGACCACTATAAAACAAAGCATATGCTGATAGCCATTTGTTAAACTTCGTTCTAGAAATAGTAAGTTTAGATTTAGGAGCGTAATCTGGGTTGTCCTCAATAAATTCTTGATAAAGATAGTTTTTATATATCCTCTGTTCTGTAATTAACTTTCTATTAGTTTCTTGTCCTTTAAGTAATCCACACCATTCTATAAATTCGTGACTTGTTTCAGCAGACAGATGCCTTACTGCTAAGTTTACAAATGAAGATTTTATAAGTCCTTCGTTTAAATGTAGTTGCAAACAATAAACCATATAGTTATCAAAGATGCACCATTCGGCATCATCCCAATCTCCAAACATTAGTTTACCAAATTCATCTATAGGAGAATAGTTCTTATTGTAATGCTGATGTAGTTCTATCTCCCACTTTCTTCTAGAATGTGAGTTACCACTACCTTTTAACGCATAGTTGGTTGTGATGGCTACTTTAGGAGACTTAGCAAAAGGAATTATGATAGCATCTTTGTTTTTCTTTTCGAGGGTTAAAGATTCTGTAATTACACTAAACAATCTTTCAAATTCAAAATGTTTTTTTACATCATCAAAACAAAGTATTTGAGTATCTGCAGATACCGTTTGATAAGCAAAAGACCTTTCAAAATTAAAAGACTTACCATCTATAAATACTAATTTTTTCATTTGTTTTAAAGCATTCATAAACAATCCTTTTCCAGTTCCTCCTTCTGGGTTGTCTGATATTATCTCATCATTAAGAATTACTGCTGGAGAAAAAGATAAGTTTTTGTATCCGTGCATTAAATAACCAATCGTGCTTTCCATAGTGGCTACTCTGCCTATATCTTGTCCACAAATATTAAAAACAAATTGTTTGTAATCGCAATCGTTTACTTTACATATAGTAAATATCCTGTCAATTACCTGTTCTCTCCAGACGTAACCTCCTAAATCTATGTAGTCTATTGGTATAAGTTCATTCTCAGTAATTTTTACTGCACAATTTCTATAATATAAATACGCCTCTTTCTTAGTGTCTCCTATAAAGTAAATATCAATAGTAGCTAATAGAGTTAAGAATTCATCTTTAAAGAATCTTGTGTGGTCAGCAAAGTAATTGTAAATAGTTAAGTCCTCTAACTTCAACAAGGAGTTTAATATAAAATCTTTTATTTCTTTTTCGGATGTGTGGTCTATAAGATTGTTTGATACCTTAACAAAAACATAGTTCCTTCCTCCTTCTGGACAATACTTGTAAAATCCGTTGTCCTCTAAATATTGTTTAAAAAGTATGTGTACTATCTTGATAACACCTTTATTAGACTTTGTCCAAAATACCTGATGTTTATTGTCCTCATCGGCTCTTTCTAAGACTGAGTTAATTACTTCGGTATCAATGTTGTCATCTTCTAATTGACACCGAATCTCATTTTTTGGTACACCTTGCCTTAATTTGTTTTTAACTTCTGTAATTCTGTCATTATCTTCATAGTACTTTGTTCCGTGATTGTGAGTGTGTGAATAAGCTGACCTTATGGTTCTAGCTATTTCATTGTTATTAAAATCTTTGGTAGAATATTGACTTAAGATGTGTGAAGCTAAACTTTCGTGAACACCATAATCATTAAAGGCAGAGGCTAAAACATAAGTATGCTGGTTTCTCTGTCCTTCGCTCATTGGGAATTTTTTCTCCCACCATCTAACTAAAATTTCTACTATTTTATTCTCATCTGTTATAGGGATAGTTAAAGGGTCTACGTGCTTTTTAACTTCTTTATATTCTACTTCAAGTATCTCATCCCATATTTTACTATCTGGGTTGCTATATAGTAAAGGGTCATAGCTTTCATAACAGACTCTTGAGATATTCTTAGACGTTGTGTCAAAATATTCTGAATTAAAATGTTTTTGGAGTGATTGAAAATAGTTAACGTGGTTGTCTTTGTCTCTAGGTACCTTAACTAAAACCTTAAGCCCATTTCCAGAGGGTGAAATAAAAACTGCGAACACATAAGGGTTGTTAGCTATGTTAGCCTTATCCTCCAACATTGTCTTTACCTTTGGGTAGCCATCAAAATCTAAACATATTAAGCCAGAGTGGTCTGTAAGGCTCGTGTCAAGCCTTTTATTAAACGTTCCAGAGAAACAAATAGCTGGTAACATTTTTTTTAATTCATTTCTTTTTGTCTTATTCTTTTCTTTTCTAATCCTTTGTACTAATTCTTTTGAGGCTCCAGTAGTTTTAATTCTATCTAAGCTAACTGATACATCTACGTGGTAAGGAGTGGTTGTTTCTTTTATGTTCTGGAATATTGTGATTGTGTATGTCATTGTATGTCGTTTGTATGTCGGATTTATGTCGATTAAATTTAGATAATTGTTTGATTGTCAAGGGTTATGTCGTTTATGTCATATAATTACTTGTTTTAGTATAAAATAAAAACATAAATATAATTATTATTTTCTATTATAAGTACAAAAAATGTTTATTTGTCATATCGACATAAAATAAAACAAAAAAAAAGAGCCGTATACGACTCTAATTTTAATAAGAGGAGGTAACAATAATAAATTAAATGAATGCTCTTATACATCCGTTAAAGTTAGTGGGATAATTCCCTACCTCCTCTTATTCTTACTTAAAATGGTAAGTCCTCATCTGCTTTTTCCTCTGGCTTTACTTCTTCTTTTACATAAGGGTCACTTAGCTTAAGAGAAAAGAATTTTCCTTTCTGTCCATCTTTTACCCATCCTGCTATTTGTTGCATTTTTCCGTCTGGTAACATAATTTGACCAGAATAATCTGGTTGGTTGTTTTCTGGAGTTTTGTTTGAGTTTTTAAATAAACTTCCATTTCCTGCTTTGTGTTCGTAATCTGACATATTAATTTATTTTAATTGTTTGTTCCAATTGGTCTATGGTTGCGATAATAATATTGTCTTTATCATCTTTACTATCTGCGGAAATTGGAACTTCAAGCCACATAATAGTATTTTTAGGTGTTAGTCTAGGTAATTTATTTAGCCAAGACTTTAGTTTTTTTAATAACATTTATAAAGTTTTTTTAATATAATACGTATCAATATTGTTTGTTGGGTTGTTACCATAATAAGTATTGTAGACATCAATAGCCTCCTCTACGTAGGTTTTACCTAATTCTAAGAATTCTTTACCACAATCAAACCATCCTAATTGACCAGTAGTTTTTTCTATAACTAAAAAAACAAGAGGTTTACCAAATAGTTGTTGGTAAATATAGGCTTGTGAACAATAGTAGTATTTCCATTTAGCATTGTAACCAAAAGCATCTAAGTTGCTAGTAGTTTTTATATCAATAACATTATTGGCGGTAATAATATCTGCCTTACCTTTCCACAACACACCTCCTATTTCTCTTATCATAGGAGTCTCGTAGCTAATTGCTGATGTTATTTCCATATTAAAGTCCATATTCTTAGTTATAATACTTTTAAGTTCTATAACTTCATCTGCTTCTTTTTGCAACAGTGCTACCTCTATATTATGTTCCGCTATAAATTCTTTATAAATTTTTGTACTACGAGACGCAGAATCGCAAATTGGAAATTCCACAGATTTTTCTGGCTCTAATATAAGCTGATGAAAGTATCTTCCATAAACAAAGTTCTTGTTGTCTGGACGTGGAGTTCTAAATTGTTTGGGATTATTTAAAAGAGTACCTATATCAGAGTTAGATAAGTAATTCTTACCTATTCCATCATAATATTCTTTATCATCTTTGAGTTTTTCTATAACTGCTTTTTCAAATTCATTCATTACTTCTTAGTTTTAAAAAGGTTAGAAACGTTTTCTTTTACTTCGTTAGTAATGATGTAATCGTTATCGGCTAACATTTTTAAAGCATTAGGTAGGCTTTTTATTTTTTGATTAGCAATGTAGCTTAACATTTTAGGTATATCAATAACTTCTTTAGTCCCCTTTTGGTCTAAGTCTACTATAACTGTTGTAGATTTTTTAGGTAAAGATTTTTTAACTGGAGTAGATACTGGCTTATCGTTTAGCTTCCAGTTTGCACTTTCTTCATAACTAGCTACCGCATTATCCACACCTATTCCAAAGTTACCCAATGCCCTGCCCCAAGCGGATGTTTGACAATTTTCTACATAATTCCCTTTGTTTATAAAAGATGATGCAGATTCTTCAAAAGCTATCCCATCAGCGACAATAAAGCCACTGGTCTTATCTATAATTTCTGCTTTTAACAATATACTATCTGATGTGTGAGACAATACGTTTGTTACTAGTCCGTACTCGTGTTGATAGGTTTTTCTAAAATGCTTAAGTCTTTCTTTAACTTCAACGTAAGCCTTTCCTTTAATACTGATTGTTTTTAATTTAGTCATTGTTTGTTTGTTTGATTATTAAATTAATTTTCTTTGTTACTTTCGTAAAAGAACACATAATTCTTTCTCTTGCACTTTTAAGATTTTGAATGTGCTTTGCATTCTTTCTGCTATTAACTTCTCTCTTTATGTTGTGCTCTACCATATCTAATTTTCTACGATAGTTAGACAAACATAAGACAAAAACAGCTAACCGCCATCCTTTTTTGCTAAAAACTTCATACTGCTCGGATGTAATTTCCTTGTAAAAGTCTCCCCCTATGGTTGTATTGTGAATAATTACTTTTTTAGTTTTAAGATTTTTCTCAATTCTTATTCCGTACAATATTCTTGCTTCATAATCTTCAGCGTTTAAATTAGCTGAAAATTCATCAGCTATGGATTGATTGAATACATCATTTAAAGTATAGAACATTCTTGAATCTGATTAGTAATAGTTAAATAGTCAGAATCATTTTCTATATTTTCTTTTACTACATTTATGCCGTGTATAATAGATGAGTGATTAATGTTATATCCATTATCTTCCATATATCCTTGTATTGTTACTAAAGCCATATTCCTTTGTTTGCAAGTGTAATAAAGAAGATGTCTAGCATCTACATTTTTTCTAATCTTAAGTTTGGTGAACAAGTCTTCTTTGTTTATCTCACATACCCTGCACACATTTTCTACTAGTTTTTTAAATACTTCTCTTTTCATTGTTAGATTTATTTATTATTGATTTCTCCCATTCATTTATTTCGTGAAGGGTTTGCTTTAGTTTTTTAGCTGACCTTTTAACTTCATCCATCAGTTCCATTATTGTAGTTGGTTGTGACGGAGTTTTAAAAATTTCTTTTAATAACATAGTTGTTTGTTTGTTTGTTTTAAAAAAAGGAGGAGATTAAACCAAAACATTTAACATTAATGGAATTCTTAGTTCCTTTAAGTTGGGTGGTAAAAATTAACCGATTCTCTCCTCCTATTCTATTATGAATACATTACAAATATAAGTAATGTTTATTTATTGTGCAATTTTTTTAAACGTTCAATTTCAAATTTAAGGTGGTTGATTGATTTTTCTAAACATTCAATTCCTCCATCATCGTGCTTGAATTTTGAACGTAAGCAATAAGTGACAACATTTCCAATGTTCCAAGTGCATTCAAAGTCCTCTACTACATAACGTGCTTGGTATTTGCCTTTCCTATAAGTATTGCCTACGTAGTAAGTAGGTACTTTAATTTCTTCTGATTCGGTGGTTGGTTCGGTGGAAGATAAATTTCTTTGAATATCAAACCAGTGGCTAGATTTATTATTCTCCTCTTCCATAATCAAATATAAATGTATTAACCTTTATGTTAAAAAGTTTTGTTTCCATTTCTTTTAAATCTTGAGAGACCTCCATAGTTCTGTCATAATAATAACAATAGTTGTTATCAGGTAATAACTGCACACAATAACCTCCAACATATCTTATAATGTCCGTAGAGTTAGGTAGTAATCTTAATCCGTGATTCACTATTCTTGAATCTCTTAATTTAAAATAATCGTCATAAGTTTCTCTTTTCATTAATTCTCCAGTTTTTCTAAACTGAAATAAAGTCATTTTTTGTTTGTCACAAAATTGTTGAAGCTTTTGAATTCGTTTTTTATTTGGAGTTTTCTCTTGTTTTCTCCACAAAATTTCTTCTAATATAATTTTCATAATATAATTTTTAGTTTATCAGTTGTGTAAAGTTAGTATAAATTAATTGGACATCAAAACATCAGAGCCTTTTAAATACCAATGCCCATTAATTAATTTTTTCTCACAAAGTCTCCAGCTAAAGTTTTTTAATTTTTCTTTTTTTAAAAGATTTTCTGTTTTTTTTAGTCTAACCTTCATCTCAAGGTTCTGAGCAATTAATTTAGCGTAATATTTTTCTTGCATTTTTGTATGTTTTAAGTATGTATTTTCTCATATCATTAGATATAGGTAGCATTTTATCTCGTACTCTATATTTAGGTGTAATAGCTATGAGTCTGTTATTATGTTCTTCCTTACCGCTATATTTAAAATAGTCGTTAAGTTCTATCGTAGATAACTTGTATCTCTCTGCCTCTAATTGCTTTTTATAAACTTCAGCAATTACGTTTCTACCCAAGCTACTCATTGGAGTCAAATAAATTTTCATCCCAAAATGCCCACTTCAATAATTTTTTGTGTGTTTTTTTTCTACGTATTATTCTATTAGATATAAAAGTGTATAGATTGTCGAGTTGGTCGGTGTCGCTTATACCTTCCTCTTCATCGTTAATTTGGCTTTGTAGCCATTCTAAAAATTCATCTTCTGATTTGTCATATATATCCATAATTAATAAAATATCCATATTGCAACGTATCCAAATAAAAAGATTAGACAAAGAGTTACCAGTTCCAATAATACTTCTACTGGATTCTCTTTACATTCTTTAATAAATTCTTTTAAGTTCATATTGTTAGTTTTAGTATTAAACAAAAATACAACATTATTTAGACGTATCCAAATAATATTGCATTAAGTTGATGGGTTGTTTCCTACCATTTTACCCAAATGGTATGGTAAACGCAGGTTTAATTTTTGCATCATTTATCATTTGATAATATTCATCATAATGGTAGTCAAAAAGTTTTTGTCCTTCGTCTGTGTATCTAGTCTCTAATATTTGTCCTTTATCATTAACCACTTCTATTATCAGTTCAGAGTCTACTAAGTTTTGAGGGTGGATTTTTTTGTGTGCTAGATTTGTAGCTAGTTCTACGTGGTTTATTTTTATGTATTGCATTATTGTTTTATTTTTAAATTATGTACCATTTGTTGCACATCATCAATTTGATTGAGTGCTATCATAACTTCTGTGTTATATTGTGTTATGGTTTTTAGTTCATCATACGACATAGTTATAAGTGTATCTGCATTGTTACCTCTTTCTTTAAGGAACGTTTTTTTAACCTCTATGCTCTCTTTCATTATGACCGCATAAACTTCATCTAGTAATAGATGTATTCTTTTGTTTTCCATTTTATTTATTTTTAGTGTTTAATTTATTTTCTAATTCTTCAATATAATCCATAAAGGCTTTTACATAATATTTTTTATCAGTGGTTAATTCTTCAAGTATTCCACTATTAAAGTAATTAAATCCATCATCTACTTTGTCTATCAGTTTTTTATCCATTTTATTTATTAATTAATTTATATAAAGACATCGCATCCTCCATTCTCCCATTCCTCAACGAAAGAGAATATCTCCTCTATCTCGTGGGTGCTTTTGTTGAATGTTTTTGACTTGTCTAATTGTTCTACTCCTTCAAAAACTACTATTGGAGTAATATCCATTCCATTGCTGAAATGTATTTCGATGTTTGTTTTTTGGTGTGTGTCCATTTTATTTATTTAGTTCAGGTAAATTGTTATGTAATCGTTCCATTTCCGCATAGTCTGTTATGTCTTCTACGCTTTCTATGTTTAAAGGGTGGTGGTCTTTAGCATACATTTTCAAATCATCTTGAATATAATGGTGTGCATTTAGCATCATATCCTCTTCAGTCTGTCCTGATATATGGCTTAAAATTATTGTTACTTTAAATTCCATTTTGTTTGTTTTAAATTTATAATCTGTTTCATCGTTTTCGAATCTTCAGTCGAGATACACATCTCGATACAGATAGGGAGAAGATGACAAAAACTTCTCCCCATTAACAAGGCTATCTTAAGACCTCATCTTCTGTAAAACTTGCATTGCATTCTTCACAATAATACTTAGAGTTGCTTACCTCTGCCGTGTCTTCCACTAATTCAGTGATACAAGTACAACAATACTTCGTTTCTTCCTCATCAGCTATTTCCTCCATAAATTTGACGCTTGCAAATAAACTATTGTATTGTTCATTATATCTAGGCACCATTTTATAAGGTTTGTAGGTATAGTTGTTATAATCTATTCTTGGTCTTTTTGGCTTGTCCAGAGTATAGTCGCTTATACATTTAGTATTTGGATTAAAACTTCTATTCTGTACAAAGTATACCCAACATAGTTTAGTTCCTCCCTTCTCTAAATTAAGAGTTATTTGCTTTCTAGCATAGTGTCTAGGGTGTCCTTCTAGTCGGTCAAGGTTTTCTAGAGTGTCTTTGTTAACCGCATAAACTTCTAGTACTACTTTCTTACCTGCACCAACGACATCGTGTAAATAAGGTAGACCGCTTACCTCTAAAGGATAAGGGTTTTGAGTATATGCTTTAGATATAAACTTAGCATTCTTTAAATAACCGCTATTACCTAGTCCTTTTCTTAGAGTCCCATACACACCTACAATAGTGTCTTGGATAACATTAGTTTTAGAATACCAAACGTTATCTTGGTTAAACCAAAGGTCTCTGTTGTAGATTTGAAAAGTTCTGTTTCTTGTATTAACGGAAACAAACCTTGAGTCATATTTACCTAGCTTTGATTTCCATTCTGTTCTTGGTACACCACCTAGTTCTTGTGCTAGTGCTTTACTATCGCAAGTCTTGTTATCTCCGTAACCTTGAACAGTTCCATTGTGAAATAGAAATTCATCTGAAAATTTACCGCAATTGAATGGGTGGGTGTTTTCTAGATTGATTGCACCTTTTGTAGCAAATCTAAAATGTGCTATATATGGTCTCGATGTATCAAGTAATTTGTAGTCATTAGAATTGTGATACTCTACATTATAAGTATCTAGCCAAATGATTCCTAGTCCGTGCTGATTAATTCGTGCTGAATTTTTTAAGGTTTGCATAGGTACCTTATTACCTTTTTGCTTTACAATTATTATACACATAGTTTGTTGTTTGTGAGGAGAAACACTACTCTGCCGCTTGGCTTTGCTATTTCTGACCTCTGATTATTGTACAAAGATAAGACATTTTTTAGACATAACCTAATAATATAGGCTTTATTTTAAATTGGTCGTGTACGACCAAAAAAAGGTTTAACTGCAGATTTCCTTTAATTCCTCGAATTTTGACCTTCATAGATGAGTTCTAACAGACTTTCTCTGTCCTCCCAATACCTCAGCATCCCCCTATTTTACCTTTTATTGTGCAATTTACCTGCACATCTCATCTGCCCATTATGGGCTAAAAATGCCCATTTGGGGAAATATATATATAAAAAAAAGAGAGACAAATTGCCTCTCCTTTAATTTTTTAGAAGACTTTTCCCTGTCCTCAAATTACAGGGATTACTCTCCCATTAAAAGATAATCGTTTTTTCCATTGTTTATTATCTCTTCGTTATGCTTGGCTAACAAAGTAAGATACCAAACTACTATCTTTTTAGCTTCTCTTTTTTTCATACCGAACTCCTCGATTAAATAAATTCCAGCACCCAGCATATTTGTTTCTCCGCTATCGCTTAAATTGTCTAAGAATTCTTTGTATTCGTTTTTGTAAAAATTGTGAATTGCATTTGTTGTTTCCATTGTCATTTTTGTTTTAATTGTTATTATTATTGTTTCTGTCTTTTGACTTCATCAGCTAGGATACACATCCTAGAACAAAAGCAGTTTAGAATCTTGCTTAGGATTTGGTCGTATACGACCATTAAAATTAATCAGTTACCTAATTTTTGACTGAATTTAATCTCTTGATTTCTCCACATTCTTAAAGCCTTAGGAGTTAAAAACTTCTTTGGGATTGAATCGAATTCAGTATCACTATAACCTAAATTATTATTTCTAGCGAAAATAAATGGTAAAACCTTTTCATCAACTTTATCTTGCATTAATAGTTTATTAAATGATTTCGCTAGCACTATCATTTCTTTTGCTGCATCTTCACTTGCATACATTTTACTTAAGATAGGTAAGATAAGTTTATTAAACTTGCTTAAAGGCTCTCTTTTAGCAGCACACTCACATAGTATTTGCATCAGTTTATATCTATTTTTCATCTGTTGCACACTGGTAAATCTAGAGAATAATCTGAATTCAACACATCCATAATTTTTAAGATTAATTGGTGAATATTTGCTATATGAGCGAACAATTTGGTCACTACCTACCGCAACATTTACATTCGTACAACACCATTTATTAGCTAATCTTTTTCTGTTCATTGCATAGAATATTGCTATATATGGTCTTAATGTTTCAAAGTATTGACTAGCACTAGTATAATTGCTATCAGCTATTGTAATATGTCCACCGCATTTATAGGCACCATTTTCAAACGTATCACTACTAGCAAACTCTTCATTTATAAACTCTTTTGCTTCGGTCATCATATTAAAGACTTTATTTCTCCATTTACTAGATGGAATTAAAGGTAAAATGTTAGTAATTGACTCATATACGCAGGTCGAATCATCTTCGATAGCTGCAAATAATGTTGGATTTTTACTTAGATTTCTACCTCTTAAAACACTAGTCGGCAATGTCATTTTTTCAACTTCCATTCCTATCGTAAATCTAGTTTTAATTTGACCGTCTATTATTTTTGTGTTTGTCTCTATTTGCTTTTTATTCATACCAAATAAATCTATTTTTGTTCTAGTAGCATTTAAAAATATTGCTTCGCAGCCTCTACCGTATCCGCTCCATACATTTCTAGCTACTATTCTACCATCAGCATTTGGAGCCATATTTGGTAAGATGTTGTGGTAATTAATACCGTTTATTGAATTTGTCATTTTGTGTTTTTTTATTAGTTAATTATTAAGATAAGTTTGTAAATGCTTCAGTAGCAATTGGACTGTTTTCATCGGATGTATTGAATTCAACAAATGGGTTGTATTGTTCTAATCTCTGATTCAAAAAAGCTAGAGCCAATTTAATTTCTTCAATATCATTTTTTGTTATTACTTCTAGAGATTCATCTATTCTTAAAGAAATATTTCTTTCAGCATTTTCATCTAGAGTCTTTCTTTTAAATGATAAAGTGAAAATTGTTGGTATTGTTGCGTTAACTTCTTCTTCATTTGTCTCTAGTAAACCTTTACAAAATTTGTTAAAATTATCTATCGACCTTCCCACATTTTTTCCTTCTGCTTCTTCTTCATTGCATACAGTTAAAAATTGACCTAATTTGTCTTCATTTTTACTAGCTTTAATCATTCTATTTAATTGGCTTTGCTTAACTGAAAATACCTTTAGACTCATTTCCTCTAGTGACCATTTACATAAATCAGCATTTTCAAAAACAGTATTTGCCTCCTCAGATTTCAGCCATATTTTAAACTCTATTGCTTTTTTTCCTAGTAGCATTTTATTAGTTAATTTGCTATGATTTGCATTGTTTAAATCATTCGTTAACGTGGTAATGCTACCGAATAAATTTGATACACTGCAATTTTGCAGCATTTCTTCTTCGTTTATCATTAAATTTATCATCTTATTTTTGTTTTTTTAGATGTTTTGTCGGACAATATTGTCCTATAATTAAGTTACAAATACTGTATTTTACTAGATATAGTCTAATAAATGTAGCTGTAATGTATGTTGATTTCTTAATCATAGTATAAATATACTTAAAAGCATTGAATAAATAGCACTGATATAGGTTAATGTTTGCTTTGTCTATTGGTAGTATACGACCATTAATTACTAGATAGTTAATCAATAGCTATTCAATACGATTTGTTTGGGGTAATTACTTGCGTTAATAGGTTATCTCTTACCTAGTAGTAAGAGTATATAAGTTACTCACTAACTTAGTTTTGTTTTATTACATCCACTACCTAGTAGTTAATAGTAGTAAACTATCGTAGTTTAATTACGTAGAATTTCATAGCTCATATTTATTATATAGGTAAGAATGCAGCTAGAAAAAAGCTAAAAAAATGTATATATAATTACAAAAAAGTTAACCCCACGTGCTAAAAAAAAAAGTGTTTTATTTTATGTCCAGTTGCGTGTATGCGGGGGGGAACCCCTTTCCTCTAATTGTGTTAAAAAATTTTGTATCTTTACAAAAAAAAGATATGGCACATAAAAAAGTTAACCTTAACAGAGTCTTAAATGATATGGCAGGACTAGATGTTTATCAAGGTAGATTAATTAATAATCGTCCAGATGGAATGATGGGGATAGAACACGCTGCCAATATGAAAAGAATTATAGACGAAGACAGAAGGATTAAAGTTATAGCTGATGGAATTGAAAGAGCTGAGTCTAGAAAAAAATATGACAACTTATATAGAAATATGTAAAGGATGTTTGTTTGTTTTGATTGTGAATTAGGAGAACTTCGGTTCTCCTTTTTTTTATGTCAATAAGTAAAAAACTATGTCAAGACTATGTTGATAATATGTCGATTTTAAAAAGCTAAGTAATTGATTTATAATACTTATGTCGATTATGTTGATTTTAAGACCAGACTGTAGTGAAATTTATAATAATAATAATACTATAAAAATATATATATAATAGAAAAACATACACAATGACATATGTAAATTTAAATTGTATATTTGTTTTAAATTAAATCAAATTAAATATGAATCCACAAGGCGGAGGTTACTCTCCTAAAGACCTGAAGTTTGGAGAGTCAGGCAGAAGTTCATTAATAAATGGAATAAGTAAAATTGCTAATGCGGTTAAAAGCACTTTAGGTCCAAGAGGACATACTGTATTAATTGAATCTCCTAATCACACACAAGGCATAACTGTAACTAAGGATGGGGTAACTGTAGCTAAAGCTGTAGATTTATTACATCCAGTTGAAAATTTAGCGGTGCGTATGATGAAAGAAGCTGCTGATAAAACTGCTACCTCTGCTGGAGATGGAACAACTACTGCTATTGTATTAACTGAAGCCATTGTAAAAGCTGGTAGTGATATGATGACAGAGAATCATAATCGTACTGAGATATTAAAACACATTAATAAAGAAGTACAGCCAATCTTAACTCAATTAAAATCTTTATCAAAACCAATTACTAAAAGAAGATTAAAAGATGTTGCTATAATATCTGCTAATGGAGACAAGACTATTGGTACTACAATTGCAAAGACATATGATAAGGTTGGTAAGACAGGTATAGTAACTGTTGAGCGTTCACAGACAAGCTCTACATATAATGAGATTACTAATGGTATAAAAGTAGAGAGAGGATATAACTCAAACTTATTTATCAATGACCAAAAGAAAGATGAGTGTGTCTTAGATGATACATACATATTAGTTTCGGATGCTTCGGTTGATAATATATTAAATATTGAGAATATATTAAAACCAATTATACAAGAAAGAAAAAAATTATTACTTATATGTCCTTGCAGTGAGAACGTGATAAACACTTTAGCGGCTAATGTTGTGAAGAATGGCTTAAAGATATGCAATATTAACCCTCCACAATTTGGATACAAGCAACACGAGTTAATGCAAGACATTGCAATATCAGTTGGTGCTACATATTTCTCTGAAAAAACTGGTGATGACTTAAGTCTTATTAATTTTAATGACTTAGGACACGCATCTAAGGTGATAGTGAGCAGAGATTCTACAGTAATAATAAAAGATGATGCTGAGAATGGTAATGTTATAGAAGAAAGAGTGTCACAATTATGGGAACAACATAAACTTGCAGTAAATAAAGGAGATAAAGACTTTATTTTATCTAGAATAGCTTCATTAACTGGAGGAATTGGTGTTATATATGTGGGTGGACAGACCGATATAGAGCAAAAAGAGCTATATGACAGGGTAGATGATGCTGTTTGTGCGGTAAGGTCAGCACTTTTAGAAGGTATTCTTCCTGGTGGAGGCACTGCATTGTACAATGTAGCTAAACATTATGACGATTTACAAGAAAAAGAAACGAATTTACCTAAAAAAATTGCTTACGCAATTTTAGGAAAAGCATTAAAGGCACCAATACAGCAAATTTTATTAAATGCTGGACTTGATTACAAGGAAATATACAAAGACATTGAAAATCCTATACACGGTTATGATGTTAAGAACGAAATCTATGGGGATTTATTAGAGATGGGAGTTATTGACCCTATGAAAGTAACTAAACACGCATTACAAAATGCTGTTTCAGTAGCAACAACTATACTTAGTACTAACGCTATTATAACAATGGCTAGAACATACGAGACCAATGAAGCCAATAAATAAATATATAGCAATAGATATTATAGAAGAAGAGATTGTAACTGAATCTGGCTTAATTCTTTCTGATAAAGATGCTGACGATTTTAGATATAAAAAAGCTACAGTCTTAGCACCAGGCACAGAAGTACATAATATTTCAAAAGGAGATGTTATATATTTTGATTCCAGAACTGGCTATACTTTGTTGATTGATAATAAACCTTGTACTATTATTTCTGAGAGAGACGTTGTTGTAGTTTTATAGTCTTATTCATTTCTTTAATAAAGTTTCTATATACCTTATCAGTATACTTTACATTTCTGTGAAAGATAGGATTGTGTTCAGATGAAGGAATTTCTTCTCCGTTTAATTTTTTATAAATAGAATCAAGCATTCTTTTAGATTTGTAAGACAATTGATATAGTCCTTTTGTTTTACCAGCACGTTTACGAAATATTTCTATCCATCCATCTCTTAGTAGTTTATCAAACCTATTTACATTCCAACTCAATAGCTCATCAAACTCGTTAAACTTTCCTTTACTAAAGTATTCTTCTGAATATAAAAACAATAACATATCTAGCTCCCCAGTACCTATACCATATTTAGCCTTAGTGTAATATCTAATGACTCGCCAGTATTTTAAATAGTTAAATTTCATTTTATTAAATTTGTATCTTTGTAAAAATAATAAAAAATGGCGACAGAAAATAATTCATTAAACTATTTAGAAAATTACAAAGCTCAATTAGCTAAAAGAAAGAAAAGTACTAAACAAAAAACTAAAACTAAACCAACTAATATTCACGGTTTAGGTAAGTTACAAGGATTAGCTTCGTTTGCAAGTAAATATAAAAAGAAACCAATAACTAAAAACAAAAGAAATGCCTAAAGTTGGAAAAAAAACATACGCTTATACTAAGAAAGGAAAAGCTGCAGCTAAAAAAGCTGCTAAGAAAAAAGGAGTAAAGGTTAAAAAAACTAAAGGATACTAATGGCTAAAGGAAGAGTTAAAAAAGGCAATAAAATTTGTTCAGCAGGAATAGCTTGGGCAAAAAGAACTTTTGACAAGTACCCTTCTGCATATGCAAATATGGCTGCTAGTAAATATTGTAAAGACCCTAATTACGCTAAAGGAAAAAAGAAATGAGTAAACTAAGTAAAGGACAAAGAAAGATTGCACGAATGGCTATGCCTTTTGATAAAATTACAGGAGCTGACTTTAAAGCTCTTAAAATGAAAAAACAAAAGAAAGTCAAGAAGAAGTAATGGGTGAGTTAAAAAAATGGCGAGACCAGAAATGGGTACGTATTGGAACTGATGGTAAAATTAAAGGTGCTTGTGGAACAAGTAAAAATAAAAAAAATCCAGATAGATGCCTACCATTAGCAAAAGCTAGACGTTTATCTAAAAGTAAGTTAGCATCAACTGCTAAGAAAAAGAAAAGAGAAGGAGCGAAAGGAAAACAATTTGTTAAAAACGTAAAAGGAGTAAGATAATTATGAAGAAATTTAAAGTACACAATATGTACAGTAAGACTGGAATAAAAAAAGTTGCTAAAACTATGAAGCAACATTTATCTTTAAAGAAAAAAGGATATACACATTCTAAGAAAAAATAAATTGGCAATAAGAAAAACAACTAAAGGTAAAAATGCTAACTATCGTCCTACTAAAAAGGGGGCTGGTATGACTAAGAAAGGTGTAGCTGCATATAGAAAAGCTAATCCTGGTAGTAAATTAAAAACTGCTGTTACTGGTAAGGTAAAGGCTGGAAGTAAATCAGCCAAAAGAAGAAAGTCTTATTGTGCTAGAAGTTTAGGTCAATTAAAAAACAGTAGTGCAGAAACTAGAAATGACCCTAACTCTAGAATTAGACAAGCTCGAAGACGTTGGAAGTGTTAAAAATAGACAAAGAAAATATTACTATCTTTGTGAGATAATAAATAGTGAATTATGGCTAAAGATAGAAAATTTATACAGAAAGCTTTTGCTAACGCAAAACGTAAAGGCACATTAGGTGACTGCACTGGTAAAAAATTTGGAAGTTCATCTTGCCCTAAAGGGTCTAAGAAATATAATTTTGCTAAAAATATGAGAAAAATTAATAAAAAATAATAATAGTTATGAAAAAACAAGGATATAATTCACGTTTAAATGAATCATTAGGTGCAAAGAACGGAAAGAAATCTCAATCTATGAAATCTAGAAGAGATGAGTCTAAAGGAATGGCTAAAAAAATGACTGGACACGCTTATAGTGGAGACCACGGAATGAAATATACTGGAGCAAGTAAACACATAAGTGCATTAGTAAAAAAATAGATGGGTAAATTATTAGTTAAAATTGGAATGCTACTACAGAAGTGGTGGAGTAAAGTTCAATGTAGTTGGAATTGGTTGCTTTCTAAATTAATGTTTAGTGTATCTAACTGTCCATACAAATTATGTAAATGTGCAGATAAGAAGTAATGAAGCTAGATAGAAGAAACATACCCTCAAGAGGACTTGGAGATTCTATTGCAAAGATAACTAAAGCAACAGGAATAAAATCTGTTGTAGATAAAGTAAGTAAAGTAACAGGAAAAGGATGTGGGTGTACTGAAAGAAGAGATACACTTAACAGAATGTTTCCATATAATAAATAAATAATATGTATTCAAAAATTCAAGTAAATACAGCCAATGTCATAGATGTAGTTAAGTCTGATGATTATAATATTCCTAATCCAAGTCAATTAGTTTTTGCTGGTACAACTTCTACAAATACAGTTATAAAAGACATAACAGCTTGTGCTAATATATTTACAAGCATAACAACAGCAGCAGGAGGAGGTAATCTTTTAGTTGATTCTATTCCAATTACTGGAACTCCCCCAAGAGGATTAGATTTTACAAAAAATAGTAATATATCTGCTGCTCAATCAGCAACTTCACTTGCTCAAAATTTATTTGCTATTCAAGTAGGTAATCAAGTACAAGAAACTACTACTAATGCAACTGGTCACGTAGTTAGCATTGATAGTTCATCTCAATTAACTTTAGATAGTATCATTGCTAATACTGTTGGTGATGATTATATATTAAGACAAAACGGATTTATTAATAGACTAGGTGTTAAAGTGGGATATGTTGTATTAAATACAACTGATTTTACAATGAATTTTGTTACAGAAGTAACTAATGACGCTCAATTAAGTGTTGGCGGAACTATTATGTCTACTAATGATACATATGAAATATATGCACAAAATGATGTAGACTTAAAAGTTGTAAATGCAAATGAGGGAGCTTTAATATATGTAGGTAGTTCGGCAGCAATAGTTCAAGACATTACACCTGGTGTAGGAACAGCAGACCCAAGATATGTAGATATTAAAGTTACTACTGCAGGTAATCAAGTTAGAATATTTAAAAACTTTCCAGTAGGAGAGTACTTACCAGTTCAATGTATTAAAATATGGAATACTGGGACCGATGCAGCAGTTAGACCATTAGCAATATTTTAAATTGAAAATGGATAGCGACATAAAAGACACATTAGAGGTTATTATACCTAACGCAGGAGCCATAGGTTTGTCAATAACAGACTGCAATGAATATTTAACTTTCATTTCTCTTACACTAGCTATTTCTATTTCATTATTCAAACTATATAATTGGAAGTTTAAGAAGAAGTAACATCAATAGAATTGATGAAATCACCAATAAATTTTAAAGATTTTGCCGCTAACCCTTTAGCAGGAGGGTTGTTTTTTTGCATTATTGCAATAGGATATTTGTATATAGATAATAAAACTACTCTTACAAATCAAATTGAAAATTTGCAAGAAGAGGTTATTGTTTTAAGAAGTGATTATAAAAAACTTAATGATAAATTTATTGAAACTTTAGAAAACTTAAATGAAAATTAAATGTTTTATATTACTACTTACATTAACATCTTGTTTATCATCTGAAAAACAATTAGAAAAAATAATTGTTCATTCTACAGATGTAGACAGTCTTTTTTTATCAGCAGATAATGCCGTAAAAAACATAATAAATACTCGAGAAGAAAAAGTTTTATTAGAACAAGACTTGTGGAGAAAAAAAAGAGATATAAAACAAATTCATAAAACTTATTCTGATAGCATTTGGAACTTAAGTAATATGTATGAACGTAATACATTAAAAATAGGAGACGATAGTGTTGTTTATAATTACAAAATTGTTTTACAAACAATAATTGATACAGTAAGAATGACAGTAACGGATTCAGTTTGTGGTGTTTGTTTATCTAAACAAAACAAAAAAGACAATAGGTGGTATAAAAAAACATTTAGGTGGATTAAAAAATCAATATAATGAGAGAAATTAATAAAATAATTGTTCATTGTTCAGCTACACCTCGGCATAAAGATTTTTCTGCTGAAGATATAAGAGACTGGCACGTTAAAGGAAATGGTTGGGATGATATTGGCTATCACTATGTTATTAGATTAGATGGTTCTATTGAATACGGTAGAATGGTAGATAAATCTGGAGCTCATTCTTCTGGAAATAATTATGATAGTATAGGAA
>Ga0208814_1000302_pt1 | contig 33243 bp, 29 predicted proteins | sample MalvirAntarct_55_FD_184253 | JGI IMG/M metagenome (GOLD analysis project Ga0208814, IMG submission 184253) | Marine viral communities from the Global Malaspina Expedition - Malaspina viral metaG Antarct_55 (SPAdes) (version 2) | ecosystem: Environmental > Aquatic > Marine > Oceanic | place...
TAACTTATGCACCAAAGAACGGTATGATGAGTTCCTCTGTAGGATTTACCGAGGCAATTATCTTTCCGTCTATATCTGATGTTTCATGTTGCGACTTTGACACCAACATAACAGTGACTTACGATACACAAGAAGGGACTGACTCTTTTAGTGTCGATAAAACTTTGACAGTATTGGCGGATAATACCGCAGATGACGGACAAATTTTTGAAGAAGATATTTCATCAATTCAATTTTCTTCTACCTTCTCAGATTGCTGCCCCGATGACAGCATTCAATATAGACTAGTGGCAGATGACGACAACGTCGAGCCATATCATTATGACTCCGGATACCAATCCAGTCCGACTGGTTTGACTGCAGCACTCGCAATCTCACCGAACAAAATTCGATTTACCGCCGCAGATGATAAGAAAGTGTATCTGATCTTCTTTGTTAAAGATTGCGAAGACAATGTTGAATCTCTAACGGTTACATTAAATCAGGCTTACTTTACGTGATAAACTATTTAGTTTAAAAAAGGGTGCTAAATGACAACTTATAAAGATTTTCTCGGAATAAATATCTGTATTTATGATCCGATTTTAGGAGATACAGGCGCGATAGGTGGAAACACCCTTGGGTACGATCCTAATTCTACCTTCAAATATAACGATAACGCTGGTGTCGGTAACGTTTCAAAATTAACTGAACATGCCTCCCCACAAACACTTGTCTTGTTAAATCTCCACCGGAATGGACCATATGGATACCCAACGTGGAAACAGATCCGCACTTCACAAAATCCCCTATCTAGAGCATATAGGTTGTCAAACACATTTACATATGTACAAGAGCCGGGTGCCTTGTTGGGTACAAAGCAGGCAAAATATGGAAACATCATCAGTTTAAAGGAACCGACAATTTCGAGTAACTTACCGATTTCACTTATAGGTGAAGTTGCGATCTATAATGAAGAGCTGGGAACATTTGAAAAGAAACCAGTTGAAATCAAAACAGCATTTAATAATGAGACAGCATTTTTTGCAAACCAACAAGCCAATGAATACTTCAATACAATATCTCAAACCGATGAGAACTATGAAACCTTAAAAGAAATGTATTTAGACGGAGGCCTCGACGACGAAGGTTCTTTGCTTGACTCATTCTCTCTTTTGACTTACCGTCAAACGATTTGGCCAAAGCAGCAATTCGCATACCTCAATAGGACAAGATCTAGAACCTTCTATGTTAACACATTTTGGCGGAACAATCGAGAAGATCGAGAGAAAAAAGATGTCGAAATGATTTATGGATTTGCCGCAATGTCCCAATCAATGTGGCCTTTAGATGCAGCCAAAGATTTTGCAACAAGAACAGCACCAGGCGTTTCTGGACTCCAAATATTACACCGAATCGGCGGTTCTCTCTCATCTCAAAACACAGAAGGTGGAGAAGGTGTCTTACAAAACTCATACTCCCACGTCTTTCGAGGCATGTATAATGCGTTCAATAATGACAGTCCGATCACTGGATCAGCAACGATTGTAGATAACCCAGACCTTGTGCTATCTGCTTCGTTAAGCTATGCAATGCGACATACTTTGAAATCAACATTTTCAAACTTTAATCCATCATTTCCAACGTTCAATACGGGATCTGGAAAGAGATATGACGATCAATACGAAGGGGCAAGTCTCTCATTGTTAACCTTGAATGGATCTGCCTCTATGATGCTAACATCATCTCTGTTTGAAGGTGCGGCAAATTGGGACGCTCCATCTCAAGCAGGCAAAACTCCATTTTATGATTCGTATGATGATTATTCTCAAGAAATAAAAAGAAGCGGAAAAGGTTATTCGATCATTCCCGAGTTCAGAATCAGTTCTCATGTTGATACATATGCTAGCAAGGGTATTACTTCTGAATTAAAAGAAATTTTTGAATTGTCGGGCGCTTTGACCCAGAATACAACAACAGAGAACGAAGGAACTTTCTACAAAGTATTATCAAACTCCGACTTCCTCAAGCATTTTGATTTGATTAAGAAAGACCACGAAGGTTTTGCGGATGAGAAAATATTAACACTTAAGTGCAAAGCTATTAAGAAGTTTTTACCATATGAAGGTTTTTATCCCGCACAAAGAACAGTTCAATTAGGTGAGCAGTTCGTAAAGAGTTATGGAAAGCACGTAGTTTCTAGATCCCCAACCAATAGTGCTCTCACAGATAGCACTGGATCTTTCAGAATGCAACCGCTTTTAATCCCATTATTCGCACCCGGTATCTTGTTTAATACTATTAAGTCCGGCGTTGGAGTAGATTTTCCAATTTTTACAGGAGATTCGGGAGGCTTCATAGTGTCTTCCTCGAACAATAATTACACCGACTTTTGGAACAATAATTCTACTAACATTAACAAGACAACTCCATTTATGGCCACGGAAGGTCCTCATCAAAATTATTATTGGGCCGGATCGTCTCTTGCAAACAACAGCGCCTCTTTGGAGTCTGCGTATGATGAGAGGATCCCCTTTGAAGCATTGGTTGAACCTGAGGAATATTTGGCAGGTCTAAAGCTGATTATTCAGGAACCTCATCCTTTTGGTATGCCTTTTACCTCCTCTGCACGGAATGGATTACCTCAGTTTCTAGAATATCAAACCGAATGGGATGGCCGTGGAGATAATTTATATAAAAAAATGGCTAATAATTTATTGGCTGAGATTCCAGAGTTATTTTTGGAAAATACTTCCTTAACGACCATATCGTCATTGGAAGATGGCGATCCAACATTCGGAAATACCACTGCCGGTACCTACTATGCAATGAGAATCAAGATGAAGAGATCTCGCGTAAACAACAATCAGCCTCTTGCTGGATTTGCTGCGGCACCGGTTGATCCACCACAAGACGTTGTGACTTATCAAGATCGCAATAGCGCCAGTTCTATTACAGGTAGCGTTGGCGCCATCAAGGCTAGATTTTCTACGAAAGAATCTTTGACCATGTATTCTCGACCGTCTGCTTTCGGACCAGCAACATATGGGGGCAATGGATATGGAACATATAGGAGTATTAGATTTAGAGAGTGTGGTTCTTGGTGGGGAACAAATTATCCATACACACCTCCTTATTACCATGGTGAGGCATGGTGTGATTTGATTTTCTATGCTGCTGAATCAAAAAAATATACTTTGGACGAGATACTTTCAGGCTCAAAAGAATACCCCTATTACACAAGACATTGGTGGAACGGCACGATGGATACACTCAGAGATCTGACTGGATATAGTGGGTCCGGAAATTCCTCAGCCCTTTCTACCAGTCAGTTTGTAATGGGAGAGATTACCGAAGGTAAATATAAAAAATATGTAAATAGCCCATGGTATGATTTGATATCAAATAGTGGAAAAGAAGTGACCGTATGGCCCAACGCCGCTTCGCACACAACTGCCGAGATCAATAATCTTGATTCTTTTATGGGCCCCAATTGGGGAACTAACGCTACCGATGCTGAATCTATGGGCACCGCTCAGGGAACTAATCAATTAAGGTATCGGTTCCGCCCAAATGGTTCTGGCTCTAACTTTAGCGCTGAAGATCAATTGATTCAACACCCTTTTTATATCAACTATAATGCAATGCAGTTAGACTCTAGTATCAACTTGTTTGGAAAAGGAACAGTCCGAAGAATATTTGATCAGAATACCCAACTGGCCGCTGAGGTTGCCTCTGCAGATACAATCAGAGGAAAGACTCGATGGATCATTCAACCTAAATTCGAAACTCCAATTCTTAATTTTAAAAAATATGAAAAATTGACAGCCAACGGCGGAACACTACCTTTGTATGCCTCAGAGTCCGTTCCTCGAGGAATGTGGCATCAATATGGAAATATCCCAGAGGATGCATCCACCGGTGTATTCTTGCAAGTCGCTGATGTTCCAAGTTCTTGGTTCAGAGGCGCGTTGGGTTTACAACGGGTGCAGGCAAAAAACATTAGATCGTTAGCAGACTTGGTCGGATTTTCTAAAGATCAGGTTCGCCTAGGCGAGGTTGCTTCAAAGAGGGAAGTGTCCGAAGCAGTCGTAGCAGTTCCATTTATAGAACAAGGTGCAACTCGTAAGTTCTTCTCAATTCCAAGAGTCGATATTGATTCATCAATCGAAGCTTCTCGTCGCGAGATTGATGGCCGATTCCCCGCTGGTGGTCCTCCAAAGGCTGGAGATACAGTCTATCAAATGGTTAAGAACATGCAGAAGTATGTATTCCCACCTTCAATGGATTTTGTAAAATATAAAGAAGTTGATCCATTCGCAATGTACATCTTTGAATTTAAGCACACCTTTTCAAAGCAGGACCTTGCAGACATGTGGCAAAACTTACCACCAGAAATTGGAAGAACTTTTGAAGAAGCAGAGGCATCAATTTCACATGAGTTGCTATCAGCAGAACTTCTTGGCGATGGTGCTGTTGTTAAGAACGGTGTGTTGGATGAAAATGCTGAAGGCAAAGGTGTCCCATCAAATATTCAATGGATGGTGTTTAAAGTCAAAAAGAGAGCAAAAACAAACTATTTTGACAAGATAATCGCCAAAAAAGGAACAACGGATGATACCTCTGGTGTAGAACTTGTAGGTGTTACAAATGCCGTTACAAGTAAGAAAGACAAAGATATTACATACAATTGGCCATATGATTTCTTTTCACTCGTAGAACTAGTTAAGATTGACGCCGAAGTCTCGTTTGCGAACATTGTAAATGACGACAAAGGACAGAAGTCGATCAAGAAGGTAGAGTCCAAAAAAACTCGAAAACCTTCATCAATTAACAAGGCGAGAGGAAAGGGATAAGTGAATGACGTTTTTTAACAAGAAAGAAGATGTTCTCAAAATTGAATTAACACCATATGGACGTTCGCTTCTCTCTAACGGGAAGCTTATGCCTAAGTTCTATACATTTTTCGATGATGATATCCTCTACGATCTTGAATTCGGCGGCGGAACTGAAAACCAAGTGAACATTAAAAACAGAATCTTGGCGGAAACGCCTAGGTTGCGGCCACAACGAGATCTGATATCTCCAGAGTCACTCATTTTTACTTCTGAGAGATCCGAGGACTCCTCTAGGCCTTACAGTCAAGTTGCGATGAATCACCTCACAACACCATTGGGAACATCTGACGGAACCTTTATTGATGCTCCGAGTTGGAATGTAGCGTTTATTCTCGGAGAAATTTCAAATGTAGATCCCATCATCGAACAAGATATTACCAGCATCAAGAGAATCCCACAGATCAATACAACTCTAGAATACACGATGGAAATTAGGAATACTAGAAATGACTCTCCCGTTAGAGGCCGAGAAGTATCTCCCAACGTCCCTGTTTCATCAGTACAGCCAGATGGAACATATATTAATCTAATTGATGAACAAATTATATGCAAAATTCTGGAAGAAAAAGGATTTATGCAGAAAGACGGCCTAGAAATGGAAGTGTTTCTCTACGAAGAAAACGAGGAAACTCCAAAGAAATTAAAGTTCGCACCTAGGAAAAAGACCATTGTTAACGGAATGCTTATGGATGACGAAATCGCCGCAATCACCCTAACAGAGGATTATGTCGAATACTGGCTAAATATTGAACTAGATTCTGAAATACCAGATGCGGAGATATGCAAAGGCGTCCGTCACCTTAAGTCGCAAGATATCCTTGTCGATGTTAACGTTGTGTGTCCGGACCTTGAAGGCACTGATTTTGACATCTATAGAACAAACATAACAGACGTGGAGGATTGCTAATGTCTAATAGTCTTGTAGGTCTTGAGAACCTTCCAAATGTTTATATCGAAAAGATATCATTATACAATAATGACCAGAACACATTTAAGATGGATGTAACACTCTTGATGTTGGATTTCGCAACCAATGGAGATTTTATATGGTCAGGTGACGATCTAATACTTGACTACCTAAAGGTCGCAGTCATTGCTACGTCGAACGTGGAGTTGATCTCTAAAATATCAGAAGGGCTGATCAGCCCTATACCGAGTAATATAAGGCGATCAATAATCACACCCAACTCTTTAATGACTGGTACAACAATAATTGAAACCTCAGCAAAAGAAATAAAGGGTAATTTTCGACTTAACAGTTTGGAAAAAAGGTATCAAAAGAGGGTGTCTTTTTTAAGACCTGTAGGTACCCCTACAATGACTTTGTTTGCCTTTGCCTACATAGACGCTAAGGAGATGTCTAAAGCGCTTAGAATAAGCCTTACCGGTCCTTTAAATAGCTATCACGGCCCAATCGTCTCTGATAATGTAATTGTAGAGAATGAAATCGAGACAGCAACATACATCTATAAGGAATCTAGTGGAAACGTATGGTCGGGACCGGTACATCAACATACCGACGGCCGATGGATGGCTGGATCATTTCACTCTTCAAAGTCACATCCAAGACTTACGAGAGAAACTGTCCGTAACACAAAGATTATTGACAAGAGAGAGGGTTCATACAGTTTACGGTCTGAAATGGATTTTAAGCAGAAAGCAACACTGTCCGAATTATCACTATCCTACAACAACTCAGCAGACGCAATTGGTATGTTCTCTATCGATGTTAGAAATTTGGTATTAACAAGGACAAAGTATGGACGAAAAATGTTCAATGTTTCGAAGTCCCTGTTTGAATCGTTCGCCAGAAGTATTCAGTTGAACTCATTAGAGATTAGAAGACAGCAAGTCAAACTCACCGCTCGAATAAATCGCCTTGGAACTAGAAAGTATAATCAAACACTCGTAGGTTCATATAAGATAGTTGAAGCCACTAGTGCAACTACCAATGGCCTAGTTGGAACAGACAGATTGTCTCAATTATACATTGTTCCTGATCCACTTATCAAAACTTATCAATATATTGACGAAGAAATGTCTGAGAGGACAAGGGGAGAATATCGTTATGAAGCAGTTATTACATTTATGGATAAGTCTCAAATATTCTTAAGAAATCTTTTAGCCCAAATGGAATCGAATGTCTCAAACCTAAAGGTTCAGAGAGAGTTCCTATTTAGGACAACCCGTTACGATAGAGTCAACGATAATTTAAAACCTGGAACCACAGTGCCGAACATATTCTCATCATCAATCGAGAATTACTATCAGAACTTATCTATCCTTATGGATATTGATGATGAGACAAAGAGTAGATTAATTAAAGACAAGACCGCAGCATTCACCACAGACAATTACACAAACAGAGAAGCTGAAAGGTTTATATCTGATTACTCAAGTCTCGCGAGTAGATTAACAAGAAGGTTCGATATCCAAAAGAAAACAGAAAGATTATTAACTGGTGCATGGCCTAGTAGTGCTATCCCCCCTGGATTCATAACAATCAAGCACGTATTTGAAAATACTGTTAAGTTTGACAACGTCGTCGCTTCATATGACTTTCTTGGTATCCAATCAAACAAGTCATTGATATCTTTAACAAAAGACCAATATATTAAGAGAGCAGATCTAGAAGTTAGTAGGTTTTTCGACACCAACCGCTCCACAACCTCAATAGACCTAGCAGACCTTGACAAAGAAGACATGATGGCGATAAAGGACTTAAGCTCCTCTAAGGTCTCATTCTTTTCCCCGCTTAGCTTTAAATACAAGTCTCAAAGTAAAGATTTAACATCTTTACAAAATCTAGACGCGAATGGAATATCAATCAATTTCATAACTCATATGTCCGAGAAACAATCTAATCCTCAATTCTCTTCTGCAGCAGTACGAAAAGAAGAAAGGTCCCAAACCAAACCATCAAAAAGAAAAAACAGAAGAGCTATGAAGAAGAGGAGATTCGGAAGATCTATATTTAACTTTAAGCGAACTCCATTCAAAATAAACAATCTCAAACCAGAAGAGTATTTGGAAGTATCTAGATATCTCGGACAAAACTCCGAAATGGTCAATGTTGATTCGAATTTAGATGAAGCCATCTTAAGCCCTCAAACTGAACAGGTTATGATTAAGTTAGCTACAACTAATGGCTTAAGTGTAAAGAGAGAGAAGGCTACATTCGATATACAAACTAAGAATAACGTTTTTGAAAAGTTCAAGTCATCTCCCAAGTTTGACCGAAAGAAGTTAACAATGATGCCTATCTCGATTAAGGCACTGATCAACTCACGCTCAACAGCCGCAAAGAATAACATTTTAGAATCTGATTCCGACATCCTCAAAGATGCCGAGACAAAAATCGCAACAGAGATGATCTTTCACGCAACCCAGAAGGTTCAATACTTTTCCGGATTTGAAATGGATTCAAACGGTCTCCCAGACGTATCTCAACCAAAATGGGAAGACATTACTCCGATTTCTTTAGAGAAAAGCCCTCGCTTACTTTGCAGAATGAGATACACACATATCCCAGAACTAGGTATTGAGCCCGCACCGGAATTGAAACTATTGGCCCAAAATGAAATATTTGCAATATCCAACGAGCCACTTACAACTGTATTCGCTCCCATTGTAAACATCGAACAGAACATAGACCTAGAACAAGAACTCCCAGAAATACAAGATATTGTTTATGCCTCATCGAATTATGTTAAGCAAAATGATTCTAGAAAAACTCAACTAATAGAATCCCGCCCACAATCAATAGGATCTCGAACACAATCAACTGGAGGAACAGCTAATGCCCAAAGTAGTCGTTACTGAAAATTTAAAAGACCCAGCACTGATCTCATCAGGAAAAGCTCTTATTGTCACGGACACAAGCAATTCGTCACGAAGAATTGAACCAGCAGTGACCGAAAGAAAATACAAAATTGAATTTCTTAATAGTGAAATTAAGCAAGATGAAGAGTTGCCCTATGAAGTTGCAAGAATCAAAGTCAAGCAAATCAGAACAATGCCTAATTTCTTCTCTAGCGTCAGGGCAGACTTTTCAAATGGACTAAATACAAATCACTACTTTAAAATGCCTGAGATGGTAGATCTTGCCGCAGCACACACTGAAGAGTATTCAACTTCCAAATCCCAAGCATCCTACTCTTTCGAAACAATATTTAATTATATCTCAGAAGAATACGACAAGCTCCAAGTGGGATTATCGGAACTCAATCTCTATGCGCCATTTGACAACACATCAAAGCAAGATTTCTTAGATATCCGAAACCGAAACACTGAAATTATAAACTTTGGCCGTGGAAACCAGATGAAGAACTTTGTGGTTCCAACTATGAAAGTTCAACAAGGAACAAGCGAGTCTCCATATTACAATTATCTTAGAATCAATCAGCGATTAGACAACGGTATTTCAAACTTCGCAGTAAAGCTTGGAATTTTCGATGAATTATTGCAAGACTATTTGTTTGGTAGCCGCACGAGTATATCTTTTGATATCCAAACCGGTCAAGAAGTCTCACAGGATTCCTCCACGTCTATTTATAATTTAGAGTCATTTCTAACATCAGACACGGAGTTGGACTTAGACAATTTCTTTACCCTAAACGAGTCTATACGTCCTTCTAGGATGTCTTTGGATTTACGTAAGCATCTCATGAAGGGTTTCCTCAAAGATGCTTCCAAGAGCGGATTTCGAACTTACGAAGACATATACAATAATATTGAATCCCACAAGGAAGTGTTCTGCTATTCTATTGATAAGTATGATGGTACCGCTCTAGAGAGCACGAAGATTCAAACATTGTATGCACCAGCACTCAATGATTCAACCCCGGTCGTAGATACTCAAGTTAAATATGGAAAGTACTATACTTACAAGGTGACTGGTCACTATATGGTCGTCGGCAATAACTATGAATACAGAGAAGTCTCCCGCTCGGAAGACCCCGAAGATGTCCACGCCACCATTGAGGTAATCAATCGACCAAGCGTTGTTATTATTCCATTTCACACTTTTTCCAAACAAATCAATGTTATCCAAATGCCTCCGGTATATCCGCAAGTATCATTCAAGACGGAGAATAACTCAAAAAATCTCGTATCAATGTATTTGTCTCCAACTAAAACAGAGATGAAATCTCCATTCATTCAAATTACTAGAGAAGATAGGAATCAACTAGAACAGCTATATCGCCTTCCAAATGCTCGAGATCTTGGCGGAAACTTTAGGTTCAAGACTTATGGCGACCAAGGTCTATTCGAAATATTCAGGTTGGATCGTGCACCAACCTCATTTGCCGACTTCAAAGATGCCAAGATAGCAGAAATTAGTATGTCCTTTGAGACAACGTCAGCAATCTTTCGCGATGCAGTAATTCCTAATAAAAAATATTATTATTTATTTAGATCCATCAACCAGAAAGGCATGGTATCTAATCCCACCATGGTGTTTGAGGCCACGCTATTGGTCGATGCAGATGATTCGAGAATCGTAACGGACACATATCATTTTCCAAAACCTCGAACCATGGAATCAGCTCTTGGATTTAGGAAACTACTTAGAGTGACCCCTGCCGTCGAACATATATTGTTTAGCGATGCACAACCTGCATTGTTTGGAAAGAGAACTCTTGTAGGCACCTTAGACAATTTGAAACTTGGAATCAGAGACAAGGCAGTATGGGGCCGGAAATTTAAAATTCGAATAAAATCGAAAACATCGGGCAAGATGATAGACATTATTTTGAACGTTGACTTAACAAAAAATAAAACAGAAGAAGAATTCTAATAAATAAGCTATTTAGGGTTTAGAATCGTAGGAGAAAATTTAATGGGCTTTTTGGACAACAGTGGAGACATCATACTTGATGTAGTTTTGACGGACCACGGTCGAATGTTATTGGCGAAAGGAGATGGATCCTTTCAAATTACAAAGTTTGCACTTTGCGACGAAGAGATCGATTATTCTTTATATGACAAGAACCATCCAAGTGGGTCTGCATATTATGACTTGGAAATTCTTCAAGCTCCCATTTTGGAAGCTTTCACGAATAACGGGTCAACCATGAAAACTCGTCTTCAAACTTACACCAACATGGAATTACTATTCCTTCCGGTATTGAGGTTGAATGAGAGAGTAAGTATCAACAAACGAGCTTCAAATGGCGCATACATGATACCAGTCAACGCTGAAACCGAAGACAATTCAGGTTCAAGTACATCACTGACCGGCATTGGAAGAAACACAGATGGATCAATCCGCGAAGGATTTTTATTCGGTGAATCTTTAGTTGGTACGATCATCAAAGTCGACGAGGGTTTAGATACAACTGAAATTTCTCCCAAACGACGTCTAGATGATGAATTAAAAGAAACAAGCTACGCAGTACAAATGGACAACAGACTTTGCAAGCTAGTAGATTCGCAAGGAACACTTGCTTCATTTGATTATTTAGACGATGACAACATCGCATATTACACCGTCGACCTCGGCGACACTTTCATAACGGACATTACTAACGATACAGTGAGTGCCTCTGAAGTAATCCAAGGACCACGCGGGACTCGACTAGAATTCAGATTACAATCTTCAATGGATTTAAATACAAGTCCATATTTGTTCAATCAGTTGGGTGGTGAAGTATCAATGCCCACGCAGAACGCAGCCGTAGGACCCGCTGATACTCTCTTTATTGACTCTAATATTAGAGTCGTCGGAGTTAAAACGGGAGTCATGATGGACGTCCCAGTAAGATTTTTAAGATTGAAATAACAAGGGAAAACAAATGACTTTCAAACCATTAAACGAAAATGATACAGTAAATACCAGAACGCTTCTTCACGAAGCAATCCCTTTAACCGGTGCGATTGTTAGTGGGACATATGGTACAAATAATATCAAAACATACTCACATGGAATGTTTGAGTCTGTCTATGATTATCCATACCTCAGCTCTTCAGCGAATCACATTTTTGATCTTACAGCTGGGTTACATCCTGACGGTCCAATCGCCTCCACAGATACGCAATTTACAAAGAAGCGCAATATCTACAATCAAATGGCTCAAGTTCTAATGGGTTACGATGCAACCGGATCTATTCAAAAGTTTGATGAAGACGGAGACCTCTTATTAGGAGGTGCAAAGATGCAAGAAATAATAGTCATGCCTTTCTCGAGATTGCTTACGAAAGATGAGGTCAAGAAAGAGACTTTCGAGCTGACTCTTGGAATCAATGCTGGCTACAATTCAGCAATGAATAGTTTAATTACAATTTCTGATGTTAGCGCCTCAAGTGAATATAGGGTAAATTCACCAGCTGGAGATTATGGAATCTTATATGCCACAAATTCTGCTGGTAGTACTTTCTTAAATGCCGCCGCATCTAATACGCACACTTCATCCATCGGTGGTGTTAAGTATTGGAATGCTGGATTGATTTTTTACCAAGCAGGTATCATAGTCCTAACCGGCTCTATTTTCGGAACACAATTGACTGCCCCTGCAGTCGATATGGATCCGACAAACCTAGCTCACATTGACGAACTAATGACTGGCTCAACGATTGACCAGATATCGGATGCATTTCGACACAGAGTGTACAATATGCAATTCAACAATACAACCGAACTAAACTCAACTGTTTACTTTTGTCGCATCAATCACAATGAGTTTAACTACTCTTCGAACCCAACTTACTTGAGTGGCTCGAGAATTCAAGTTAAAAACCAAGCAACTGACGAACCAGTTGCATATATCACTACAGTTGGTCTCTACAATGACAATAATGAATTACTAGCAACCGCTAAACTTTCAGAACCATTGAAGAAATCAGCAAGTAACGAATTTACAATCCGCACACGATTGGACTACTAATCGGAGGGCTTCTATGTCTTATTATGAATTGAAGGACAACGATGTCTTCATTAACACCATAGAGGCGTATCCTAACTATAAGTTCTATATTCAAAGCGGGTCTATATATATCAATGACCAACAGGCAGTATCCGGAACTTATTCGGATAACATCCTCGGAGTACCAGAAGGCTTCATATCCCTGTTTGAATACAACGTCAACCGCGATGTGGGCGAGAGAATATATCCATTTGTGACAAAGAGTGGTCAAAAGCAAAAGTTTAAAACAATCTCAGATGTAGAATTCAATACTCAGTTTGGATACGATGGCTCAATAATCTCTTCAAGTTACAATATGTCTTCGTCAATCTCAAAGATTACGATAGATTCAACCACAGATACAGACTATAAGTATTTGAGATCATTAAAGTCAAGTTTCAACCATTATTCATTTTGGTCTCAACGGTTTAACTTCAGTAACTTTGAAACTCCAACCGTAAGCAATCCAGTTGTTCTCTTAAATGTTCCGTCTATCTTTTATGGAAACTCCCTAAAGAAAGGAGAGGTCACCCTAAATGCATATATCTCCGGAACTTTAGTTGGAACGCTTAATGATTCACGTCAAAATGGCGAACTAGTTCAAACATTTGGTCCAACAACTGGTAGTGTCGAAGGTGTAGTCATGTACAATGAGGGGATTATAGTTTTAACTGGATCCTCCACTTTGGGCACAATGGGTAGTGCCCCAGGGTCGATAGATCAAAAGTGGACTTCATTCGGTTTCGGAATTGAGTCTGGAGAAACCATGTCTCTGGATCAAGTCTCAGGATCCTACTCTCTAGAGTTTGACACAGTATCTCAATTGCAAAACATGACGATTCTAGCAAAGGCTCCATATGGAGAACTTAACCACTCCAACAACCCAACATATTTGAAATACACAGGCCACGAACCAACCTATTCAACAAGTTCATACCAGTTCATCGAGACCAATAGAGAGATTAAAAATGTTGTACCGGCAGCACAGACCGACATTGCTCCACCATTTCAAAAAGAAACTTACATTTCTAAGATCTGTATATACGACAAGAACAAGAGACTCGTTGGTATCTGTAAGTTGGCCACTCCAATAAGAAAGACTGAGGTCAATGAATATCTATTTAAAATGAAAATAGACTTGTAAAACCCTCGCGTATGTGCTATAATATATAAAAGGAGTATTTATGATTTTAGGCTTAGATGTCTCAACCTCAAGAACTGGCTGGGCAATAATCACAGACGAAGGAGAATATGTCGACTCAGACTTCTTCAAGATGAAACCAAAGACACCTTTGGAAGAACGAGCAGAGTCTTTAGAGCAACAAGTTCTTGAGCCACTCTTCGCAAAATACATAATCAATGAAGTCAGAATCGAAGAGCCATTCTCAATGTTCTCAGGTGGAAAGACCACAGCAAAGACTATGAGCTCCCTACAGCGGTTTAACGGCATGGTAAGTCTCTTGGCCTATCAACACCTAGGCACACCCCCAACGATGGTTGGAGCCACAACAGCGCGCTCTAGATGCGGCATTAAGGTCCCAAGAGGAACAAAGGCAAAGGTTGTCGTCCTTGCTTGGGTCGATAAGAACATCGAACAGTTTGAAATGGTCTACACAAGACACGGAAACCCAAAGCCGGGACTTGACGATGAAGCGGATGCGATCGTAGTTGCGATGTCTCATTTTGATATCCGAGACTAATTAAGTAAATTACGGAGATCAATAACCATGAAACTTACCGAAGCAAAATTAAAACGAATGATCTTGGAATTCCTCAATGAAGAAAAAGAGAAAGTCGATTCTAGATACGTATTTAAGAAGACGTTTGAAGCCCTCGGCGAGGACGCAACGGATGAAAATCTTGAACAGCTTTTTGTTAAATATAAAGCCGCCTATCTTAATGGTCTCGATGGGCAAGACTCTAGAACAACCGCCGCAAGAAATAATGACTTTGTAAGAAAAATAGATGCCGAATTAAATAAGCAATGGAAGAAAGCATCTGAAAGTTATAAAGATTTTTGGGACAACTTTCAATTCTGGCATACTCTAAACTTCATCACGAATGAAGATACTTCCAGTAATTTATTTAAAAGTCTAGTAAGTGGTGAAAAATTGCCTGCCCCTGTCTCATGTTGGGGTGGCTCTGGATCCGATGAGGGGTTCTCTAAGGAAGCCAGTCAAATTTTAGCGTCAAATGTGATCATGTCGAAGAATGTAGCCGTATGTCTTAAGGGAGATGTTTCTATGGGATCTTCACAAGACATCAACACAGAAATCTACAGTTCTTTCAAAAATGTTGAGGACGTCAAAAAATCAGCTGACTTTTCTAAAATAGTATCTTTAGATAGTTTGATAGTTGGACCCAATGATGAAATTGTTGGTGGAGACCCTGTTAACGAGTTTGTCTTGTACAACGCAGAATTCGCAGGAAAAGTTTATTTGCCTTACAATTTTGGTGCAACAAAAATAATGCAATTCACAACTATATTAAATAAGATGACTGGTTTGAGCGATGATGGTCTCTTGGATACTTTTAGAGTTTTAGAGAACACAGTCACGAAACCTTTTGCAGGAGGTTCATTTTTGAAAAAGGCTGGCTTTGAAAAGCTTGGTGGGGATGACGCATTTGCGTTTAGAACTCTTTTGTATTATGCTTCTGGTCTTGGAATTAATGACCATAGAAATATAGACAAAAATTTGTTTAATGTATTAACTATTTTAAGAAGAGGTGGAGACGTGCAGGTTTACACCCGAAAGGGAGAAGATATATCTGAAGCATTGAAGAAATTCTTCCTCACCTTAGACAAAAGAAAGCCTGAAAGAATCTTGAGAAGACTTTACGTAAAAGACCACGCGAACAACTATTTCCTCCAGTTGTTAAACAAAGTAAACCCGCCAAAATACCAGTTCTATAAAAAATGGACCAAAATTTTCAACCAAACAGATCTTCTATGGAAAATATTCCCCGCTGATGACAACAGTAAAGACATCTTCTATGGTGGGCGGGCGTTCCGACAGAGAAAAATACCAACTATTAAAATAAAGTCTGCCCTAGGCAGAGTGATAAATTTCAGAAAGCAAAAAGATTTTTCTGAAATTTCAGACAAAAGTTCGTGGAATATAGCCAGTCTTCTTCGTCAGTATCAAGGGGAGTTAGCTGAGTTTGAAGAAAATCTGAGCGACGATGAAAACATCAACAATGGTTTAATGATGCTCTTTGAAAATAAAAAAATAAAATTAAAGATTATAACTTGACAAGTATTTCCTAACGTGTTACATTATAAATAACACGGAGGACATATGCAATACACAATTTTAATTCCCGGTGGCTTCAAACCACCCCACAAAGGTCACTACGACTACATCAAGTTTTATCTCGACAACCCAGACGTAGAAAAGGTCATCTTGTTTTGCGGAGACAAGTCTCGAGACAACATCATTCTAGAGCAAACAGAAGCCGTTCTGAGCCTCTATGGATTGATGGGACACCCCAAACTAGACTACCGCCGTGCGATGACTAGAGAAGGCAAGAAGAAGACCTACACGAACCCTTTGGCCGATTGCTTTGACTGGGGTGATGAGAACGAAGGTGTTAAGTTTGGTCTTGCCTGTTCCGGCAAAGATTGTAGATATCAAGTATCGTTCGGTGACTACTTTTATGGAAATGAAAATTATGTAACTGCACCTAAGTTCGACATGGTTGATGAAATCTCTGCTACAGACTTCCGAGAGGCATTGAGGAACGGAGAATCAATCGCAAAGTTTTTGCCCGATGGCGTTGGTGAAGAAGAAGTTAGATCACTTTTAACTTGACAAACTTTTAATAACGAGTTATATTATTAAAGGAGGACATTATGATCGAGGACAAAAGAAAAATTGTAACCCAAGTTCTTGGGGGTTACTATCAAAAGGGCGACGAACATTTGTATCATTGCCCTTATTGCAATCACCACAAAAAGAAAATGTCGGTGAACTTCACAAACGGCTACTGGAAATGCTGGATTTGTGATGCGAGAGGCAAGAACATTTACCGAATTGTAAGAAAGTTCGGCACATACCAGCAACGACAAAAGTATCTTGAACTGCAAGGACGACTCGATCTAAACGAGTTCGACAGCCTATTCAGAGAACTTAACGACATTGAGGAGAAGCAACGCATTGACTTACCCGAAGAGTTCATCTCGTTGTGTAACAAGGACTTGCCTATGGAGACAACGGATGCATTCCGCTATCTATCTTCCCGAGGCATTGGTCGGAGAGAAATATTAAAATGGAAAATTGGCTATTGTAAGGAGGGTCGTTATGCAGGAAGAATTATTATACCGTCGTTTGACGTGGATGGAGATTGTAATTACTTCATCGCTCGCAGTTATGTTAGGCATTCTTATAGGTACCTCAACCCTCCAGCGGATCGCGACATCGTTTTTAATGAACTGATGATTGACTGGGACGAACCCATCGTCCTCGTCGAAGGTGTCTTTGATGCAATCGCTGCAGGGGAGAATGCCATACCAATCCTTGGTTCAACGCTACGAGAGAAGTCGCGTTTGTTTCAAGCAATTGCAATCCACGACACACCCGTCTACATGGCTCTTGACTATGATGCCGAGAAAAAGGCGGAGTGGATCATCAAGTCTCTTTTGAAGTATGACCTCGAAGTTTTCAAGATTCCAATCGACGAAGAAGATGTGGGAGAAATGGGCGAGAAAGAGTTTAAAGAGAGAATGCAAACAGCTGCCCCAATCAAGAGTGAAATGTATTTCTTTGAAAAACTTCTAGAAAACATTTGACAAGTCAGCACAATCGTGTTATTTTATATAAAACAATGGAGGACAGCATGGGTGGTAACATCTTTAAAAACATAGCAACGGCAATCCCTAGAGATAGAGTTGAGCCAACAATCAAAGCCTACACTAAGGCACTCGGAGAAATCTTTCCAACAAAGTCGCACTCTCTCACATTCTTTGAACCTGTAGGATCTGCGGGCAAGAAGCAAATCTCTGGGGATCTTGACTTAGCAATCGATGCAACTCATGTCGTACGCTCTTTCACTTCAACTGAATTGCAAAAGTGGGGAATCGAGTGGGATGATTGGAATGATCTTTACACAAAGATACACAAACGAGCACGAACAGCAACTTACGAAATGTCGAAGATGCGCGCATTGCTCACTATAATCTCCGGAAAGATTGCGGAGAATAACATACAAGTAAACGATAGAGTTACAGCAGGTAACATTTTCACTTGCTTCGAGCAACATGACGCGAATGGCCCAACAGGAGAGTTCGTTCAGATTGATTGGATGGTCGGAGACATCGATTGGTTGAGGTGGGCTTACTATTCTCATGGAGAAATAAACCTCAAAGGATTACATAGAACTCAGTTTCTCGTAGCATTGTTTTCGGAGATCGGATACACCTTCAGTCACTTCAGTGGCGTTAAAGAGAAAAAGACATCAGAATGGACAATTACGTGCCCCGAGGATGCGCTACAACTGCTTTCGGAGCACTATGGAATGGTAACACATAGCCAAACCCAAACCTTTGCTCAGCTCCATTCTTGGCTGCTTAAAGCGGATTCAGCCTCTTATTTCAAGGTCATATCTAGATACCGTGAAATCTTGAGAATACAAAAGGAAAAAGTACCAAACACTCTGCTGCACACTATTTAGAATAGAATGTGGGGGGTTAGCTCAGCTGGTAGAGCACTTGCTTTGCACGCAAGGGGTCAGGAGTTCGACTCTCCTACTCTCCACCATTTTTTAGAACTTATGTTCAATCGGAGCTCTCACACTTCCTCTTAACCTCTCTTCGGAGAGGTTTTTTTTTGCACTATAGATACTTGGCGACTATTTAAGTGAAGATCGCCAAACCAAAGACTTAGGAGTCCACAAATGAAACTTACAAAAGAAACATTAAAAAGAATCATCAAAGAAGAGATGAGTGCCTTAATTAAAGAACTAGGCGAACCAAGTTTCGGAAACCCAGAGGATCCTCGTGACGATATGTATAGAAGTATAACAGGTCACGGACCAGAAGATTCTATGCACAGCCCATTGACGGCTCTAAAAACAGCTCTTGAGAAAAAACAAGGCGACCTCACTAATTTTAAATTTGAAGAAACCGAGAAAGGCTTAGAGGTTGAGTATGAATCAACTGATCCTAATAGCGAGTTCTATGGTACAGCCCTCGTCAGCGCGGCAAAAGAGCCTGGTTTTGTTATCATCGATGGTAACGAAATGAGTATAGAACAAGCTGTCATGGACTTGAATGGTGATTCGAAATACTGAGTTAAAAAACACTTAGATTAATAACAGTGATCTCCATTGACCTTCACGGGTCTAAGTATAAAGACGCTAAACGCAAACTCGAACTATTTATTAATAGCAATTGGCGCTGTAGAATGAAGGTTATTACCGGAAACTCAGAAGCCATGAAGGATCTTGTTTGTTCATTGTTGAACTACTATGATCTAGAATATGAACGAGCCGAGTTCCTCGGATACATCACGATTATTGAGCATTAGGAGTCATCATGTTATTAGCGATTTTATTATATGCGTGCGGTGGAGACATCGGGATTAGAACAACAGATAAAGTTCAAACAACAGAAACAGCAACTCAAGTTGTAGACTCTGCAGCAACTGAACCTTCCTTAGAACCAGCTACGGAACCATCTAACGAGCCGTCAGTCGAACCATCAACTGAGCCCTCCTCAGAGCCTTTAAACGGCACTGTTGGACTCGTAAATTACAATCTAGAACAAATTGCTTGCCTACAATGCATGGGTGTTTCACAAGAGATCACCATCCAGTTTGACGCGAAGTTCCACGATAAAATAAGCGAGGCTCATCCAACATGGTATCCACCATCAGGACAGTGCGTCAGTTCTATAAATCCTGTTGCCATCTCTGTGCAAGGTAAGAACATTGGCTCATCAATCAATGTCTTCGGCAATCCGAACTCTTTCACAGCATTTAACAACAACTCGAACATTTACAGCGGGTTCTTAACTGAGTCGCAATATGACCGAGACACTCAGATGAATGTTCAAACTCCAGATGGAACATCATTTCAATTCAGATCAATCCACGGCTTTGACTTTATTGAGCCATACGAGATGCGCTATGTCGACATCTCCTATGCCTTTGCAGCAGTTGTGTCAAAGTTTGGAACACAGTTCTCATGGGGTCCATTCGGAGGGGGAGACTTATTCAACATCACAATCGCAACCTATTCGCCTGATGGAAGTCAACTTCTCGGCGTAGCATCATGCTCAGGACCAGACAGTGGTTACATGAATTTTGATGGATCTTATTTTCAATCCTACCCTTATTGGTCCCTTACAGCAATTCACATGACGAGATTTTCTCAACAAAGAGTTCCTTATGAAGGCCTCAATGGTTATGTTGATGTGCAACTTGAGTGGTCCGTTGTAGGAACAGGTCACATCGAATAACTTCCGTTACTCTCGACACTATTTACTAGTGGAGGGTTTCATGTGGAAGATATCCGAGTAGGTAGCCTTGTAGAGTTTTTGGACCCTTATAGATCTCAATCTATCCCAAATGTCGGCATTGTTTTAGAGATTGTTTGCTTCGACGCCCTATTAGGACCAGAATTCAGCAGAGGTATGAAGTGGTACTCCGTTTTGTTCGGAGATATCGACATGGTCGTATCATCTGAGATGGTTAATTTGCTTAACTAACTTGACAAGTTACTCCCATCATGTTATATTATCTTATACAAATGGAGGTATAACATGAACAAGTTTATAGACGACGGCGTCAAAAAAGGTTACGAGTTTGTCGTAATAGAACCACAAGAGTGTTACAATGAATCAATTGTTGCTTTTGATAGAGGTAGATTAGTCTACGATACAGAACAACTAATGGACTGCACTAGAAAGTATTATGAGTGGGAATATTCAACTGCGATTGAGTGGTTCGAATACAACACCATGTCTCTCACCTATATGAAGGGTGGACCACTTTTTTTTGAAGAAGATGAACAATTTTACTTGACACAAGAAGATGAGCGTGTTACATTAGAAGTACGAAATAAAATCCTGGAGGATAAATGAAACGCATAGCACATATTTCAGACACACATATTAGAAACCTTAAGTACCACAGTGAATACCGTCACGTATTCAATCAAATATATGACTCTCTAAAGCAAGAGCAACCCGATTATATTGTGCACACTGGTGATCTTGCCCATACAAAGACACAGTTATCACCAGAATACTTTGAGATGGCTTCAAACTTTCTAAAGTCCCTATCGGACATTGCTCCAACAATAATGATTCTAGGAAACCACGATGGGAACCTTAAAAACGGCGACCGGCAAGATGCAGTTACTCCAATCGCATCTGCAATGCAGCATCCAAATTTCACCTTGCTTAAGAATTCCGGAGAGTATTCTCCCGAGCCCGGCATCACATTTAATGTCTTGTCTGTCTTCGATAGGGATAATTGGCGTGCACCTTCTAATTCAAAGTCAATCAACATCGCATTATACCACGGCGCTGTGCGTGGTTCTCAAGTTGGCTCGGGATTTTCTTTGGACCATGGAGAGGATGATCTAACAATTTTTTCTGACTTTGATTATGGAATGCTTGGAGATATCCATCGCACCCAATCCTTAGACAACGAAGGCAAGATATGGTATTGCGGCTCCACTGTGCAGCAAAACTTTGGAGAATCTCAATTAAAAGGTTATTTGATTTGGAATATTCATTCTAAAGAAAAGCACACTATTCAAAAGAGATTCTTTCGTTCGCCACGACCGTTTGTAACAATAGAATTGAACCAAGATGGAACCCTGCCGAAAGCAGAGGTGCCCAAAAATTCTCGATTGCGATTGGTTTGTAATTACAACTTGCCCATGGCGAAGTTAAAGAGAGCGTGTGATTACGCACAAGTAAAATGGTCAACACACTCTGTTAGTTTTATTAATAACTCATCAGCAACAGGAGCAGTTTCTTCTGCCAAGAATGGAAAGTCTTTAAACATGAGAGACCCAAAGAATCAAGAAAAATTCTTAAGGGAATTCATGACGGACCAACAAATAGAGAATTCTATTCGCGAAAAAGTTATAGAACTGTCCCGAGAGTATCTAAAGAAAGTTGATACTTCGACCGGAACGTCACGCAATGTTGTCTGGGATATTAAGAAAATGCAATGGAACTACCTATTTAATTACGGGAAAGGTAATACGTTGGACTTCTCTAAGCTTAATGGCTTGGTAGGAATCTTTGGTAAGAATTACTCAGGGAAGTCTTCGATTGTCGATGCTGCCTTGTTCGGCCTTTTCAATACAACATCAAAGGGAGAAAGAAAGAATGTCCATATCATTAATCAAAACCAAGAAAGAGCTCTTTGTAAGCTCGAGATCGCTGTCGGTGATGATCTATACAAAGTTACTCGCAGCCTCGAGAAGACAACCGTCCGCTCTAAAGGTAAAGAAAGCTACTCAGCCAAAACAGAACTAGACTTTACAAAGTATACCTTCGGCACCATCGCTGAGTCTAAGAATGGAGATACTCGAAACAAAACTGATGAAAACATAAGAAATACGTTCGGCTCCATGGAAGACTTCATGATGACCTCTCTTGCTGCACAGAACGATTCTTTTGGATTTATCAATGAAGGTTCGACAAAGCGTAAGGAAATTTTGGCTAAATTTCTAGACCTGCAAATCTTTGACCAAATGCACCAGTTGGCTAAGCAAGAATCTGCGGAAATGCGAGGAGTGATCAAGCACCTCCAATCTGCAGATTGGGATAGGAAACTTTCTCGAGCGCAAGGGGAATTGTCTGAGATTCTAGAGGATGTCCAAACTCAAAAGAATTTGTGTAACAAACATACTCAAAGACTCGGAAGCCTAAAGGAAGAACGACAATTAATAAAGAATCAAGTGGAAGCTGCATCACAAAAAGAGATAGACATCGAAGGCGTAAGAAAGATACTCTCAACGGCTCGTAAATCGCTTTTGAGCAACTCTAAAGAGATGGATAGGCTATCTACCGAGATCGTATCTAAGAGTCTGCAAATTGAAGATTTGCGCCTTAGATTGCCTAGTTTGCTTGAAGAGTCAGTTCGTGCAGGAGAAGAACTACGAACATTGGAGATCCTCAAAGAGCAAATAAGCAACACTCACAAGTCCGTTGAGAAAGCTAAGCGAGAAAGATCTAGACTTCAATCCAAGATTGACATGCTCCATGATCACGAGTATGACCCAGATTGTAACTTCTGTAGTAACAACGAGTTTGTTAAGAAAGCAGAAGAAGCAAAGGTCACAATCGTTGAGACGATTAAGAACATCGAAGCTCTCAACTCTCAAATGCTGGACTTAAAGATGAAAGCATCTTTATTTGTTGAAATTACACTCAAGGCTGTCGTCTTTGACTATGAAGTGAGAAGGGACATGCTTGCGACGGGGAAGTCGAAATCGCTTAACATGTCTTTGCAACGGGAAAACTGTGAAGGTAAAGTTTCTTTGATGAACAGAAAAATCAAAGATTGTGAAGAAGACATTGCTTACTACAATGATAACATTGAAGCATATGAAAACTTAACATCTCTACAGAGAGACTTGAACGCCATTACGAAGACTATAAATATCAAAGCAACGGAGATTGGTCGCTGCGAAGAAAGAGTTTTGGGATTCATGTCTGAAAAAGGCTCTGCTGAGAGAATGATAAAGGAGTCATCCGAGAGAATTCAGCAAATCAAATCTGCCGAACGGGATTATATCGCTTATGATATCTTTGTCAAAGCAACCCACCCGAACGGAATTTCTTACGAAGTCATCAAGTCAATGCTACCTGTTATCAACGAAGAGATACAAAAAGTTCTCTCTTCAATTGTTGACTTTCAAGTATTCTTCGCTGAAGACTCTGGTAAGTTGGAAATCTACCTTAAGCATCCAAAGTATGATCCGCGTCCACTATCAATGGGATCCGGAGCAGAAAAGACCATCGCTTCAATGGCTGTTCGACTCGCTTTGATCTCAGTATCTTCTTTACCTAAATCTAACATATTTGTCCTCGATGAACCAGCCACTGCGTTGGACGCTGAGCATATGGAAGGATTTGCTAGACTACTACAAATGATTAAGACTCAATTCAAGACTGTTCTCTTAATTACTCACTTAGAAAGTCTCAAAGATGTTGTTGATATGTCTATAGATATTGATAAGACTGACGGGTATGCACAAGTAAATTTGTAACTCAATAGACTATTTAGGGTCAAAGCACAGGGAGAAACACTATGCAAGACTCTAATGAAAATAAAAAAGAAAAAAAGGGCATTGTCGATAATGTAATGGAGAGAGCTATCTCAAGAAAGCTTCTCGTCTTCGTTGTCGCCACTGCCCTTTTGTATTTAGAGGTCGGCTTGGCTGCTGATACTTGGGGTATGATTGCTATGACTTACATCGGCGGACAAACTGCGATTGACTTTGCGAAAACGTGGAGGCATGGATGATGTTGAATTGGATTAAAGACAAGTGGGAATTTATCGCAGCAGGCCTTACTGTCTTGCTTGTGTTTGTTTTAGGGCGCAGAAGTAAAGAGAGTCAAGTTCAAGTTGCCGAAGCATCAGCAGAAGCAAAAGGGAAAGAAATAGAAGTCATCGTTAAGACAGCTTCCGATGAGAGACTGAAGAAGGCTTTGGCGAGAAAAAAATATTCTGAATCTAGACTTGGCCTAATGCAAGAAAAAAATAAAGCACAGACTGATTTAGAGAAACGAAATATCGAAAGAAAGCTTCAATTGATCGAGAAAGCCAAAGAAGATCCAGATGCGATTGATCGTATTTTGATGGAAGAATATAACATCGAAAAACTAAAATGATTTTATTGCTAATTTCATTAGTCTCCGCTGAGCCACTTATGACCTCTCTTGATATGGGTCAGGTGGCTCCTTTTGGTGGCAGACTATTCAACGACGAAGCGGTAGCTTCGATAATAGCAGGTAAAGAATTCGCAGAGCAACAATGCGAGATTCAAATGTCCTTAGATTATTCTCTTCAATTAGCGGAAAAACAACTGCGAATTGACTATTTAGGCATTGAACAGGAAACTTTGCAAAAGAAGCATGAGGCATTAATGGAAATCCGTGATCAGGAAATCCAAACCTTACGTAAGCACGTCAATCCGAAAAGGTCTATGTGGATCTTCTTCGGTGGCTTTACACTTGGAACAGCATCTTCTCTTGCGACTTATTATGCAGTGGTGGAAATAAATGATACGAATTAAATTAAAAAGAATGACTCAAAAGATAGTTGATATGGTTTGTCCCAAACCAACTCAAGATCTAGAGCTGAATACAAGAAATAGAGACTCGGCAATCAAAGCTGAACATATCAAGTATGGACCTTTAAATGTCGATGATCCCGGAGATTATTGGGATGAAATAGCTGTCCATTGGGATACAGATGTAAAAGCAGCAAAAAAGTCACTTTGTGGAAACTGTGTCGCTTTCGACATCAGCCCCAGAATGGATGAATGTATGCCTGGAACGACATCTGACGATGACGGTCGGCTTGGCTACTGTTGGATGCACAATTTCAAGTGTCACTCCGCTAGGAGCTGTTATACTTGGGCAAAAGGTGGTCCCATCGAAGAAGACGAAGTTTCTTACGATTGGCAAAAACGAGGTGAAAGTGAATAAGAAAGATCCAAATTATGCTGTGAAAGTCGAGAGAGCCATTGCAGAAAGATACGGCAAAGAAGCCATTGTGAATCCCAAGGCCGAATGGGATGATGAGAAAGAAAGAGAGTATCTAGCTGAACTAAAGTCGAACTATCGCAATGATAAAACAGAAAGCAAAAGAGTTGAGCTTGGTGGAGTTTTAATATCACAAGAACTACTTAATAGGGAATCCGAGCGTTCATGTCCAACTTGTAACACTTATTCATTCAAATCCGTCGATGATCTTTACATGACGAAATTTGATTGTTGCTACAAATGTTACATCCAATGGATAGAAGGTCGAGAAGAAAGATGGAAATCAGGTTGGAGACCAAACAAATGAAACTTACAAATCAAACATTAAAACAAATTATCAAAGAAGAACTAAGCAAGATGCTCAGCGAGGGACCGGAAGCAATGCGTGGTATGATGACATATCAACCCGAGTTGGCCAAAGGTGAGGATTCCTACATGGAACCATACATCCCAGAATCTATTAGCTATGAAATCGAAGGACGAAGAGGCAAGATCAAAGGACGCGTAGCGGAGGTTGTTGCGATTATGAGCTTTGAAGAGGCAAAAGAATCCGGAGACCAAGAAGCTATGGAGCGTCAAGCAGAGAACGCAAAGAACGTTTGGAGCATGGAACTAAACATGAAAGAGGATCCGGAAAAACAAGAGTCCTTTAAACAAGGATTATTGGATGGTTATATAGGCTTCAGAATAGATCAAGAGATATTCCGATATAGACGAAGCAGAAGCAAAAAAAGATAAAATTAGGAAGCGGAGACCAAACAAATGAGTAAAGAAACATTAGAAATTATTAGAGGACTTTCCCAAGCAGCATCCAACGGTTCATACGACGGCGGGCAGCACATGGAAAACTACTCACCTGACGGCCAAGTTCGCAAGACTGGTCTTATGAGAGAAGAAGGGATCCCTCTTCTTGACAAACGAGTCATCGACGGTTTTAAAGTAAAGTTCTACGGAGACTCAATGATCATTAACTATCAATCTGATGTTATGATGAGAGACTTGAAAGACGATGGGTTTGAAAACGAAATCGTACGAACGTTGAACGAAGTCAAGAAGTTTCTGCAAAAAGAATACAAGTCAATCACTGGTAAGTCAGTATCTTTGACCTCCAAAGGTGAACCACAAATTATCGTTCAAACAACGTCTCGAGTTCGTACATTCGTGCAAGCATACCAACACTATAAGATTGGCGGATTGAAGATGGATCAAATCAATGCTCCGTCAGAGACTAACACTCGAGACATTACAAAGAAATTTTTGGAAGCTGCAAAAGCAAAACGTCCTCAAAATGAAAAAATAAGCCCAAAGGACAATCAGAAATGAAACTCAATAAAGAAACATTGAAGCAAATAATCAAAGAAGAGTTGCAAGCAGTTTTAAGTGAAGATCAATACGAACAAGACTCCATGGTTGCTCAAGGCGAGTTTACAAAAGGCGACACTGCACAAAATAAAGCAACTTCACAATTTAACAAGAAAAAAGCTAGCGCACAAAGCGCAGCAGACATCGGTCGTGCTGTACAGAAAGAGCGTGAAGCATCCGCAGAATTAGCTAGGCTCGAAAAAACCAACAAATTTCTTATCAAACGACTCACAGCAGACATTGTAAAATCAAAATGGTACAAAAAGGCTGAAGCTGGTTGGGAATCAAGTAAAAAAAGCAGAGAAGATTACAATAACTTTGAAAGGATGTGGAATGCGATGGGACTGAAGTGGTCGAAAACCCATGTCTCCGATTTGAATGCCGGCAAGATGGATAAACAACAAGAGCGTTTGGCTCTCGCATGGTATAATGCATTTGAACAAAAAGCATTTGCCGAAAAAGAGCAGCAAATAAAACAAAAACAATCTTTCATGCAAAAGGCCAAAAGCTTCATTGGACTTCAGGAAGAATAAATACTGAGGTTAGATGAAACTCACCAAAAATGAAATCGTTAAAGAACTTGTAAGATGCGGGAAAGATCCTCAATACTTTATTGATAATTATTGCAAGATATCCCATCCTATGCATGGACAAATTCCTTTTAAGACTTATGATTATCAAAGGGACATGCTCAAGAACTTTAACGATTATCGATTTAACGTAATTTTAAAAGCAAGACAGTTAGGAATCTCAACGATATCTGCTGCTTATGTTGCTTGGTTCATGTTATTTCATCGAGAAAAAAATGTTCTCGTAATCGCAACAAAACTATCTACAGCAGTGAATCTCGTAAAGAAGGTCAAGATGATCTTTAAGAACCTTCCATCGTGGATGATGATTGCGAAAATTGCTACAGACAATAAGCAATCATTCGAGTTGACAAACGGTTCTCAAGTAAAAGCAGGAACCACATCAGGCGACGCTGGTCGTTCAGAAGCCTTGTCCCTTCTCATTATAGACGAGGCAGCGTTCGTTGACGGTCTTGAAGAGCTTTGGACGGGTCTTTACCCTACTTTGTCTACAGGGGGGCGTTGTATCGCTCTGAGCACCCCTAACGGCGTTGGTAACTGGTTTCACAAAGCTTACAGTGAAGCTGAGAATGAAATGAATGATTTCTTCCCCACAAAACTAATGTGGGATGTCCACCCAGAAAGAGATGAAGAGTGGTTCTCAAAAGAGACACGAAACATGTCCAAGAGACAAATCGCACAGGAGCTTGAATGTTCTTTCAATGCATCCGGAGAAACAGTAATTAATCCAGCAGACCTTCAAAGATTGTTTCAAGATATTCGTGAACCAGAATATAAAACTGGATATGATAGGAACTATTGGATATGGGATCGATATGAAGAGGGCGTACCTTACCTTCTTGTGGCTGATGTCGCCAGAGGAGATGGTGCGGATTTTAGCTGCTTTCACATCTTAAGAATAGATACTATGACGGTCGTTGCTGAATATCAAGGAAAACCAGATTTGGATATGTATGCAGATATACTCTACTCTGCTGGTAGCGAGTACGGTACGTGCCTTCTGGTTGTAGAAAATAATGGAATTGGAATCGCAATACTTGAGAAATTAAAAGACTTGGAGTATAAAAAAATATACTACTCCATCAAATCAACTCATGAATATGTTGAGTCCTATTTGGGCGAGAATGACGACAGAGCCGTGCTTGGCTTCACAACATCAACAAAAACAAGGCCGTTAATTGTAGCCAAATTGGAAGAGTACGTCAGGAACAAACTAATTAGTATACACTCCAATCGTGTTTTTCACGAACTAAAAACTTTTATTTGGCACAACGGGAAGCCTCAAGCGATGCGCTCTTACAATGATGATTTGGTTATGTCTCTCGCAATTGCTTGCTGGGTACGCGACACGGCCCTCTCAGAAAACGAAAGAGATATGGCTTACAAAAAGGCAATGATCGGTGGTTTGATGATGTCGACAACGACTATGAACACTCAAGTCAAGGGCCAAAAGTTTTATAACGAAACGTTCGCGCAAAAACATGAAGAGGAGATAGAAAAAACAAAAAACTTTTTGTGGATATACAAAGGATAAAAAATGGCTCGCAACGAAAGAAACCCTAATAATAACAAGAATGACTTGTTCAAATCTCTAACGAGAATGTTCTCTGGACCTATAACTCAGAGAAGAACCCAATCGGGTAGACAATTAAGGCGGCGTCATTTAGATAATTACGCAAAAAGATTTAGAACCGCGTCGGGACAGCAATTCAAAAAGACTGAATACAACCCAATGAACGTCATGGCTCTGAATATGATTACGAATAGAAATCGTAGTGAGCGTTATGTTGACTTTGACCAAATGGAATTCACACCAGAGATCGCTTCGTCTTTAGATATCTATGCAGATGAAATGACAACTCACTCAGCATTAAATCCAATGCTTCACGTCAAATGTCCAAACGACGAAATCAAATACATTCTTCATTCTCTCTATTTTAACATAATGAATATCGAACACAACCTCTTTGGCTGGGCAAGAACAATGTGTAAGTACGGAGACATGTTCTTGTACTTAGATCTAGATGAAGAGAAGGGTTTGCAAAACTGTATTGGCCTTCCACCACAAGAAGTTGAAAGACTTGAAGGTGAAGATCCAACAAATCCAAATTACGTTCAGTTCCAATGGAACTCAGCCGGCCTAACTCTAGAGAATTGGCAAATGGCTCACTTTCGTGTACTTGGAAACGACAAGCACGCTCCATACGGAACATCGGCTTTAGAGCCCTCTAGGCGCATCTGGAGACAACTTACGCTCCTCGAGGACGCAATGATGGCCTATCGTATTGTTCGATCACCAGAGCGACGTGTATTCAAGATCGATGTTGGTGGTATCGCACCACAAGATGTCGAAGGGTACATGCAAAAAGTTATGACACAAATGAAACGACACCAAGTTGTAGATCCTTCCACAGGCCGGGTAGATTTGCGTTACAACCCTCTTTCGATTGAAGAGGATTACTTTATCCCCGTCAAAGGTGGGCAGTCTTCTACAACCATTGAGAACCTTCCTGGTGGTCAATTCACAGCACAGATCGAAGACGTTAAATATCTCCGAGACAAATTATTCTCTGCTCTCAAGGTTCCTCAATCATACCTCTCCATGGGAGAGGGTGGAACAGAAGATAAGACAACTTTGGCACAGAAAGATGTTAGATTTGCGAGAACCATTCAGAGACTTCAAAGAGTTTTGATCTCTGAGTTGGAGAAGATTGGAATCATTCACCTTTACACTCTAGGCTACCGTGGTGACGACCTATTAGGATTCAAACTATCTCTTAACAATCCATCAAAGATAGCCGAAATGCAAGAGCTTGAGCATTGGAAGACAAAGTTCGATATTGCTGCAGCGGCAACCGAGGGTTACTTCTCTCGCCGATGGGTTTCAGAAAATCTACTTGGATTATCCCAAGACGAATATTTGCGGATGCAAAGAGAGATGTTCTCAGACAAGAAGTTTATGGGAGCACTTGAAGCAGCAGGTGCAGCATCTGAAGGCGGAGATGCCGGTGGCGACTTAGGAGGAGACTTAGGTGGTGACTTAGGTGGTGACCTTGGTGGTGATGATCTCGGAGGAGATGATTTGGGCGGCGACCTTGGTGGTGATGATCTTGGTGCGGATGCAGGAGGAGATGAGCCTGACTTGTTAGCCGAACCCCCTGCGAAACGCGACGATGACGCAAAACCTCGTGGCCCATATAAGAAACATCAGACTTCCTATCGCAAAGGCGGCTTTTCAAAGCAAATGAAGAACCAAGCATTTGGAGGCGAGGTTCGCGGATCCACAGCGAGGACAACCTTTCCCGGCAAAGTTGGCTTTGGTGGATTAGATTCATTATCTCGAGGCGTGCACGAAGGAGATGCAAAAGAGGAAGAGAAACTATTTAACACAAGTAGTGAAGTTAAATCACTAATTGAGTCACTTAAGAAAAAGGAACCACCCAAATGAAACTTAACAAACAAACATTAAAACGAATTATCAAAGAAGAAATTGATAGTTTATTGAATGAAGATGTGTTTTCCCCGACTGAAATCTACATGGACTTCCAAAGACAAGGTGGTCGTGATTATTGGCTCTCCAAGGCACACGGAATGAAAATGAAGTATTCAGATTTTATGCATGCCGACCAAGCACTTAAGGACATTGATAAGGTTAACCCATCCTTAAATGATATGCCCCAAAATGTTTGGAGCAAAATAACACAACTAATTAACGACACAGTATAAAATATAAAGGACAACAACATGAAACACAATAAGAAAAGAAATACCGCTTTTCTTTACGAATGCCTGATTCGTGAATTAACAAAAGCAATCTTGCAAGAAGACAAAGTAAGGCAATCAAAAGTCAAGGGTCTTTTAAGAGAATTTTACACAAAAGGAAAGGTTCTTTCAAAAGAGCTTGGATTATATAAATCCCTGTTGGAGAGCAAGGAACTTAAGTCAGACTTCTCAAAGCGACTTATGGTCGAAACCAAGAAGGATTTTAACGACTTAGACAGGAAAGAAATTTTCAACGAGCAAACAGCATTGATCAATAAGATCAACAAGGCATTGGGTAACAAAGCGTTTTCAAACTTTGTCCCGAACTATAAAGATATAGCAACGATTGGACTATACTTCCAGAACTCAAACCTTGGAGCTAAAAAGAGAATCATGCTCGAAGACAAAGTGGTAAGCTTTCTTACTAGATTGGATGAAAACCAGACAGAAATGAAACCAGTTGATCAACTCGAGTTCAAAATGTTTGTCAAGAGATTCAATAGCACGTACCAACATTCTCTCTTAAGAGAACAGAAAGAACTACTAAGCAATTTCATTGTATCATTTTCCGACAATGGCTTGGGCTTAAAGTCTTATCTAAATGATGAAATTGGACGGCTCAAAGAAGCCGTGGCTGCCGAGATTGTAGAAGGAAGCATTTCGCCTATAAATGAAAATTTCAAGAAAGTTAGAGCAAAGCTGGACAGTTATGCAAAAACTCCTTTGAATTCGAAGATTATTGAAGAAGTATTCTATATTCAAGATCTCTTAGCGGAGGTAAAGCGAAATGTCAGTTAATATTAGCGTGGTAGATAACGAAGAGCTAGAGGCCCCAATAGGTACTCCTGATGACGGAGTCACCATCAAAGTTGTTGAGAAGGATAGAGTTGAGGCAAAATTAAAACTTCGATCTTCTATCAATGGCGACTTGATGATTATGGACCATAAAGATATCGATATCGTAATCAAGCAAGCTGATAAGAAAGTTGTCGCATTTGCGAAAGAAACTTTATCTGATCTTGTATATGGTGCTGAGGCAAGACTGTTCGAATATTTGAGACAAAATGGACTGATCGAAATAGATTCGATACAAGGCGGTAATATTTATGGCTCTCTAGAGGGAAAGCTACAAGAAGGAAATAAGGTTATAGAAATCACCTTAATGAAGATAGCCGAGTGGATGGAAGGCGAAGAACCAATGATCGCAGGACGAACTGGGTATGACGATATGCAAGATGACCACTTGTTAGAACCAGATGGAGAATATTCCACAGAACTCGGAGAGGTCCCAGCAGCAGAAGAAAAAGGCTCAATAAATCAGAGTACTCTTTTCGCCCCATACATGTATGGGAGATACACGTACTGATGAATCAAAAACTTATTATGGAAAACTGGAGACGCTTTCTAAAAGAAGAGGAGACGCGGGGCACCCGACTTGATGATAGTCAAGTTTGTTTAAGAGTAAGCATATCTCCAGGAAGCGACGCGGAGTTCACAATGTACACTCCTGGCCAAGGCCTTGAGGTTGCACAGATGATCGCTGACCTACAGATTATTGGAGAAGTGACCTTGTCAAGCTTGAAGAGCGATGGACCGTGTCTCAAAGCCAATGGGATGAACCCATCTTGGCACGTCGAAGCAATTCACACTGCTGAGAAATTTAGGAACGTTGGGTACGGAGGTTTGCTTTATGGGTTTGCATTCTATGTAGCAGATCAAAACAACGCTGGACTCACATCAGATAAGAACGTGGGATCCAAAGAAGATGCTGTTGTGAAGTGGAAATCGTTTGAGAAAAATACTCAAACATTCGATAAAGTAGAAACACCAGACGGCAACGACACATTTGATTATGATGAAAGTACACCAGACCCAGATGACGATTGTGCTGTATTGGCAGGTGCTGATGAAAACGCTACAGATCACAGCTTTGGACATACAAACCCGCAAATTTATGAACAATCAATAGCGACATACGAAGCGAACCACATGGATTTTCTAGATCAGGTTGTGGA
>Ga0208814_1000303_pt1 | contig 33242 bp, 30 predicted proteins | sample MalvirAntarct_55_FD_184253 | JGI IMG/M metagenome (GOLD analysis project Ga0208814, IMG submission 184253) | Marine viral communities from the Global Malaspina Expedition - Malaspina viral metaG Antarct_55 (SPAdes) (version 2) | ecosystem: Environmental > Aquatic > Marine > Oceanic | place...
GACTTTACTAACGGTGGAGACTTAGATGCGGCTTTATCAGCGGCAGGTGCTCTGAACTATGCAGTTACAACTTCTGCTACAGGCGTTACATTTAACTCTAACTAAGTTTTAGTTAATAATTAAAAGCAGACTTCGGTCTGCTTTTTTTTGGCTGGCAATTGAAGTCACTAAATATGTATGTAATTCAATCATTTATATAAGGAGAAAACTTGAATATAATAAATCATTTTATTGATACAATGAAAACGGTGTTGGTCACAAGAGCAACAGATTTTGACGGCAGAAGTAACAGACCAGAGTTCTGGTATTTTACACTATACGCCTGTATAGTAGCAGGTCTACTTATGGCAGTAGACTATTATGTAATAGGACTTACATTCTTTAGTATGTTAGAACCATTTAGTGGAAACAACGACAGTGGAGTGTTAGTAATGTTATTTTTATTTGCGACTTTAGTTCAAAGTATATCACTAACAGCAAGAAGACTACATGACAGAGGTCACAGTGGTTGGTGGCAGTTAGGCTTCATAGTACCAGGATTAAACTTTATAGTTTTTTACTGGACAGTAAGAAGTGCTAAAGATACACCTAAGTACTTAAAGTACAAAAACCCATACGGTAAGTTACCTAAATAACACATTAAATTAATAGCCTCTTTTATTAGAGGCTTTTTTTTGGCTACTAAATAGTAATATGAAAACTATAACTTGTTACACATTATTTGATATTACTCAGACTAATGTTCTCAACAGATCGAAGCCTGTTGGAGACAATCATAAGTTATGGATAGTTCAAAGAAATTCACAAGCAAATTTTGACACTATATTACAATGTGTTAGTTTACGTGCTAATCCAGAAATATTACATTATCCACATAGAGTAGAAGACAATACAGGAAACAACCCATTCGGTTTTTTAATGGAAAAACAAAATATCTATTATTGGAAGTTTGATTTTAAAGTACAAAACAATTCGGTATTTAATGACAGCATAGATTCGTTAGGTTTTCTTACAAAAGATTGCCATGAGATACCTATGTTAACATGCGGAACAGAAAGTGTAGACTTGCCTAGTTTTTTAGACACTACACCTGAGTTAAATAATATATACTTTATGGAGAATGTATGAGAAAGAAGACAAATGTGAATGATGCTAGAGATAAAATTAAACAGATGTTTAAAGCCGAGATGATTAAAGAATTACAACATCTTTATATCAGTAATGATAACAATGGTATTAAAGCATTTGGCAAGTTTAAAATACGCAATCAAAAGAATACTGGATTGTTTACTGTTGCTGAATCTCATTGGGAGAGTTCACCTGAATTTCTCACTGCAAGAAATGCTATGGCATTTTGTGTGTTTCAACATAACAAACAAAGTGAGAATGCATTTAAAGTGTATAAGTTAGACGGACAACTAGGTTCTATTAATTTAGATATTGCTGTTCATACTCGCGGATACAAAACAAAAACAAACGATTTAGACTTGAGACTCATACAATTGACTAAACTACAACATGATTTAGAAAAGAAAAAACAAATTGTAATAAGGTTAGAAGGACTCATAAATACATCTAAAGAACAACAACGTAGAATTTTTGCAGAACATAAGAAGAACCGCTACAAAACTTCCAGAAATTCAGCGGACAACGATAAATACATTATATCTACGACAGATTACTAGGAACTTAATATGAAACTTAATGATTTAAACAAGCAAGAAGTTGCAGTCAAGGCTTTAAAAGAAAACTTTGAAGTTGACTTGAACATCAAAGGCTTGAACAAAAACCAAACTCAAACCATGCACAATAAAGTAAGGAATTTAATTTCTGAAGCAAAAGCATCTAAAAACTTTGGAGCAGAGTATCCATCATACATGAAATTAGTATTCATGGAACAAGCACTCAAAGAGCATTATAAAGTTGCTAAGTCTGCACCAAGAACTAGAGTGATTACTGAGAACGAAGAAGTTAATCGTTCACAAGTTATTCTAGCCGCTCAGGACATGGTAGACTCAGTACAAAAAATGTTAGAAGAAATCTCTGACATGATGGTCAAAGAGATGCCAGCATTAGTAGATAGTGTACAAAGTGAAATCGGTGTTAACGAAGCACAAGCATTCGATCAAACAGCAGGACAAGCACTTGCAGAATTGAATCAGTGTTTAGTATCAGTCAAAGGACAACTTGACCAAGCATTAGCTGGTGTCACAGGCGGAGACGTTGTAGATGCATTTGATGGTGATGTAGATATGGGCATGGGTGACGGCGAAGTTGCAGTAGACGGCATGGACGTTTCAGATCCTGCAGTTGATATCGAAGGTGACATGGGAAGTACTGATATTGATCTTGGTGCCCCGGATGAAGTTGTTGGCGACATCGATGATGTTAACGTAGACGTATCAACAGGACCAGTCGGTAGAGCAAGAAGGTAAAGCACATGAGGCTTTACGAGTTTGTTGATCCTCAAGACGGTAATGCAATGGCAGCCAGTATTGTTGCCGTCTCCAATCAATTACAGCAACATGTAGAAGATGGTTCCATTGATCCTGACAACTATACAGTTGACGAATTACTCGACTTATTCCAAGAAAATGACATTATACTTGACGTACAAGACTTGTACTCAATGATGGAGAAGCCTCTTCTCAAAAGTGTTATCTCAAACATACAAGGTGATAGTATAATCTTTAAAGGACACGAACCTGTCACTATTAATCCAGACGAAGAAGACTCAGTGGACGATACTGTCGCTAACATGGCTAATTCTGCTATGAAAAAAGATCGCGGCGCATTCAAAATATAAACCCAATTCTCTAGCATTTCAATAACAAATACTTTATAATAACTTATCGAGGCATTAAATACAAGTATGGACGTTACACAAATAGCAAAAGACAAAATCAAATCTCACCTAGTCAAACGTGGCAAAGGTGTAGGTATTCGTATAGGTATTGAAACTACAGGTTGTAGTGGATTTGCATATACGTTAGAGTTTGCAGATAACATCAATGATGAAGACATTCTAAATCAATATGATGATTTTGCAATCTTAGTAGACCCAAAGGCTAATGACATACTTGAAGGAATTACAGTAGACTATCAAAAGAATGGACTTAATGAAGGTTTTGAATTCATTAATCCGCTAGAGAAAGCACGTTGTGGTTGCGGAGAGAGTTTTACAATTTGAATCTAAAAATATCACACTTAGTTGTTAACGGTTGTAGTTATACATATGGACATGGAATAGCAGATCCTATTAAGGATGCTTGGCCATCAATCATAGCAAAACGATTAGGTGTTCCTTTAGTCAATCTAGCCCTTCCTGGACAAGGGAATGATGCGATCAGTCGTAGAACAATGCAATATTTTTACAAAGATTTATTCAATCATAACAATCCTTTTTATATTCATGCATACTCACAATCATCACGTAGAGAAATATATATAGCAGAAGATCAACAGTATTTTATCGTAGGTGGTATGGGTACAGTTACCCCAGTAGAAAAAGAAGTTATCTTAAACTCTGATGATCATTATTATAATTTATTAGAACAGAAAAAACGTCATCTTTGGGCTAGTATTAATAATATGTTAGATACTCACAATGTTCCGCATCTGATGTCTGATTATATGCCGATGACAGACAAGGGCGTAATCGATTTTATTGAGAGACATGAAACAATTCTTATAAATGAATTAGAAATACATCCAGGCAAATTACAAAACTTTAATGAAGTTACAGCACACTTAGACAAGACATCTTGTTTACATGAGACTGAAGAAGGACATCTATATCTTGCAGATTATGTCTGGGAAGAAATTAACAAACGTTATGATAACATCGAAGTTGTAGATTTACCTCATTCAATGTTGCATGATATATTAATTCACACTCCTAAAACACTAGAAGATTTAAAAAGTTCACACCATGAACCAATAAATTATTATCCACTTGATTTTTGTAGAAACGTTTACTACATGCATGAATTGGGAATGGATTATACTCAAAAGAATTGGGCAGGACAACCAGAAAATATAAAAAGAAATTCTAATCCAGTAATAGATATCTACACAAACAGGCGGGCATTACCATAATGATAATAGACAAATATCCATACCAAGAACTAAAGAAAAAGAATATAGACGGTTCACGTAGATATCTTACACCAGACGGAGGCAAACTTCCTAGTGTTACAACGATACTAAGTGCTACTGCATCTGAAGAAAAGAAAGCATCTTTAGACAATTGGCGTAAGAGAGTTGGCTATGCTAAAGCACAAGAGATCACTACAGAAGCCGCAGGTCGCGGAACACGTATGCATAAATGGTTAGAGAACTATGTTCTTAATGATGACATGGGACAGTACGGATCAAACCCATACAGCAAACAAAGTCATATCATGGCACAAGAAATTATCGACAAAGGATTAGTTAATTGTGAAGAATTTTGGGGAACTGAAGTAACATTATACTTCCCTCAAATCTATGCAGGCACAACTGACTTAGTAGGAGTACATGACGGTGATGAAGCGATCATGGATCACAAGCAAACAAATAGACCTAAGAAACGTGAGTGGATCGATGATTACTTTATTCAGATGACTGCTTATGCTGATGCACATAACGAACTATACGGCACAAACATTAAGAAAGGTGTTATCTTTATGTGCAGTAAAGACTTTGAATACCAAGAGTTTATTGTTGAAGGAAAAGAGTTCGACAAGTATCATCAACTGTGGTTAAAGAAGTTAGAGGAATACTACACCAAGTACATCTGAGAAAAGACCTCATTGATTTAAAATCAATGATAAATAAGTATAATCAAAGGAAAAGATTAGACTTATGAGCATTATACAAATCTCTAAAATTCAACAAAGGGCTGGTAACTTAGTTGACTTACCACAATTAGACGAAGCAGAAATCGGTTTCGCCAGTGATGCGAAAAGGGTATTCATAGGTAAAACTACAAGCGGTCTAGAAAACATCGAAGTACTAACTTCTTATTCAGATATTACTTTTAGTCAGATCGATGGTGCTGTTGGCAACTTAAACATATCAAACTCATCTGTTGCTAACGGACAAGTACTTACTTATGACGGAACTAATTGGGTAAACAGAGGTGGAGCCGCAGGAGGCTTAGTTGATCTCGGTGAGATTAGTAATGTTCAAATAGACGGTGGTTCAATTGGATATACAATTGAAACCGATGGCCTAGGAAATCTTTCTTGGACTCCTAAAGGAACAATCACAACAAATATTGAAGATGTATCACAGGCTAATCCTGGTGTCATTACTTCAACAGCAGAAAACTTTTTAACATCAGGACAAGAAGTTACGATCACTGGTGCAGTTGGTATGACTCAATTAAACGGTGGCACGTATTACGCCAACGTTTTAACTGCAAATACATTCTCGTTATATTCTGATACATCATTAACGACTCCAGTAAACACTACATCATTTACTGACTATTCATTTACAAGTGTAACAGCAACAGCAACAGCAACTAATCAGATTACTGTTGGAGCATCTGGTATCTTTGCATTAAATATTCCTGTAAGATTTACAGGTGATGTAACCGGTACTACATTAAATATCTCCAATACTTATTATGTTAATTCTAAGCCTGGTGGTACAACAATCACAATTTCTGATACTGTATTTGCAAATGGTGTTGCCGGCCCTATTAAAGCATTAACAAGTGCAACAGGTCTTGTTGCAAACGTATATGGTACAGGTGGACGAGCAGTTGCGGCAGTAGGTGGCGGATCAGGCGGATCAGCGGCATCAGGTAGCAACACAAGTGTTCAATACAATAACTCAGGTGTCGAAGCTGGTGACGGAGATTTTACTTGGGACTTTAGTGCAGGAAAAACTCTCACAGTTAACGGTAATGCAAATGTAGGAAACTTAAATGCAACTACATCAGTAACTTCATCTAGGTTGATTTCAAACGTAGTAACAGGCACGACTCCGATCGTTGTATCTTCTACAACACGTGTAGCAAACTTAAGTGTTGCTTATGCAAACGTAACAGACAACAGTGTAGTAGGTAATCTTACTACAGGAAACTATTTCCCATCTTTAGTATCTTCATCAGGTACAGGTAACAAAGCATTAAATGTAAGCGGAAGTTATACATTTGATACAGCCAATGCAAAATTAGCATTAGGTAATTTAGCGGCAACTTATGATGTAGCCGCATCAACATTCACAGGAAGTTTAACAACAGCCGCACAGCCAAATGTCACATCTTTAGGAACATTAACTGGACTCGGTGTTAACGGAACAATCACTGCTTCAGCAATAACAGCAAACACAGGCTTGTTTACAGGTGACGGCGGTGGCTTATCTAATATAGTCGGAGCAAATGTAACAGGTAGTGTTCCGAGTGCAACAAGTGCAACAACTGTAACTCTTCCTGCTCAAGCAAACATTACTTCTGTAGGAACATTATCAGGATTAACAGTTACTGCAACTATTACTGGCTCGGTTAGTGGCTCTGCCGCAACTGCTAGTTTAGCAACGTTTGCAACTACAGCAAATGCAGTAGCAGGTGCTAACGTAAGTGGTACTGTAGCAAGTGCTACTTTAGCAACGTTTGCATCCACTGCGAACGCAGTAGCCGGAGCAAATGTAAGTGGTACTGTAGCAAGTGCAACTAGTGCAACAAGTGCAACGACTGCAACGACTGCAGGTACAGTAACAACAGCCGCACAACCAAATATAACATCAACGGGTACTTTGACATCACTTACTGTCAGCGGTGCGTTAAACGTGATGTCAGGCACTCTTACAGCAGATACTTTGACTACTGGTGCATCAGGCACAGCAGGTGTAATTACAGGTAACTGGTCACTTTCATCAGGCTCTCGTCTATCAGCAACTTATGCGGATTTGGCTGAGTACTATAAAGGTGAAAAAGCCTATGAAGCAGGCACGGTAGTATGTTTCGGTGGAAGTGCAGAAGTTCATGTATCAGAAGAAAAATGCAGTAAACGAGTTGCTGGCGTTGTATCTACTAATCCAGCATACTTAATGAACTCAACATGTTCAGGTATCCCAGTTGCAGTAGCACTACAAGGTCGAGTACCATGTAAAGTAACAGGCAAATGTGAAAAAGGAGATGTCATGGTAAGTGCTGGAGACGGTACTGCAACTGCTTGGTATAATGTTGCCACTATCATGCAACCTGGTGTTGTTATCGGTAAATCTATCGAAGACAAAAATGATGCAGAAGAATCTGTAATCGAAGTAGCAATCGGCAGATTGTAAAGCCCTAAATCTATACAATAAGATAAATACATTTGATTGTTCTCGTTTATCGAAAACTCAATAAACAATCTCATGCGGTGTATATTCCCACCGAACGTGTGACCTAGAACGTCTTAACTAATTTCTTAGGAGAAAAATAAAATGGCGAATAAATTAAAGATAGCAAAGGTTTCAGTCCTAGCGGTATTATCCGACACGACTGCAACTACAAACGTAATCACAGTAGATTCTACAACTAACATGACACCAGGGGACAGATTTGTACCCGCTAGTACAGTAGGTGGATTAGTTGGCGGAACTACATATTTTGTAAAAGCAAAACTTAGTGCAACTACTTTTACTGCATTAAACAAAGACCCTTCTGTACAACCTCAAGTTTCACCAACATTGACAACTACAACAGGCGGAACTGTTAAATTATCATTTAACCAAGTCGATACTGGATATCCATCAGACACACCACAAGACATGGGTGTAGTCGGCGGAAACACAGGACAAGAAGGTAAACAGTTAACTGCATTTGGTGCAATTGCTGTAGATTCACCAGGTAAGTATTGGTTTACATCTGGATTTACAAGCGTATACGGTGACAGAGATGCAAACTTTGCTACTAACCTAACAGTAGGTGAGCAACTTTCATTCAAAGGCTCTAGTGCTGTCGCTTTCACAGTAGGTGAATTAGTTACTGGAGTTCAATACGTAATCAACAACATAGTTGGTACATCTGCGGCACAATGGATCGCAATGGGTGCAACAGGTGCTAACTTAGGTGAAGCATTCGTAGCAACAGCGGTAGGAGCAGGTACTGGTACAGTAAATTACGCATCAAACGGCGTGAACGTACCATTAGGTACAGTCGCTTCAATCGGCGTGGTATCAACACCAACAGCAAGTTCAGCCGCAGGCTCTGGTTTAATCACAGTAACTGCAACAGGTGCACTTGATTTAGGTGCTCCAATTTACTTTGGCGCAGACATCGGTGGATTGACTCAATATACTACTTACTTTGTTAAAAGAATCGCCTCTGGAACAACTTTCGCTGTTTCAGGAACATACCTTGGAACAGAATTAGCATTGACAACAACAACTGTTGTAACAACAGCAAACGTTGAAAAAGCAACTTTATCAGCAGTCGCCCCATTTACTGAAAATAATGATGGCCTCGGTTCAAGTAATATTCTTAGTGCTAATGATGAAGCAGTATTCATCAAACGTCAAAAAGGCAAAAGAAAGTACTTAGTAAGCAACGCAGATGGCAGTAGAACAGGTATCTGTACAATGGTCAACAAAGCACAAGCGGCTTTAAATGCAGGTGAAATGAGCATTGAAGGCGAATATAGCAATGCGGCGAAGACTTTCGTACAATCTGTATCTGATGTTAATGGTATAGCATTTACTGATAGTTCTGGTGCGGCGTTTACTAAAGCTGACCAGTCTGGTTTCCAAGCAACGTTTGAAACAATCGCTGGTACTCCACTAGCTGGTTCAGAGAAACCAGTACTAGAACTTCCTTCAGCATAATACTGAGACGATATAGATAATGGCACAAAATAACGCACAAAAGCAATTGCAACAGTATGATACTGACATTGCAGTACTCAAGGTTGAATTTAAAAACCTTGATACTAAATTTGATACGGCTCTCCAAGATGTCAAAGCAGATATTAAAACTAATTCTGATTTGATAAAAGAGGGAAATGCGTCAACTCATAAACTGCTGATTGATTTTAACCAATCTAATCAGGACTCACACGAATCTATGGCTGTTAAAATTACAGCCTTAGAACGTTGGAGATGGATGCTTATGGGAGCAGGTGTGGTATTAGGTACAGTAGGATATTCAGTAATAGAATTCTACATGTCTCATTAACTTTGTTAATCTAAGAAGGGGTGCTAGTCACCCTTTCTTTTTGGGTTAAATCCAGGGTAGCACTTCAGACTGCATAGAATCAACGACATCATCAATTGAGTCAAAGACTATATTCGTATTAGTAAAACTACTGAGGTCTCTTAGAACGTCTCTGCGGCGATGTAAGAGAGCATCTAACTCTATTTCACAGTAAGTTAAATCATGTGCTGAGTTCTCATCTAGCAATGTAGACAAAATCCCATTATAAGGATAATAGACACCTACATGTTTTAAACTTTTAGTTACATGATGTTTCCATTCTTCAGGAGTAACGTCTGCTCTATTGTTAATTTCTATTCTGCCCAACCAATGTTGTTTCCAATCATTAAATTCTTCTTCATTATATGCAAGCCATCGTTTTGTCATTACGAATGGAAATCCTTCGAATCCATATGTAACAAAAACAATTTTATCAGTTGTCGGCGCAGGTGTAGACCTATATGAAGCAGGAATGTCATTAGCATTTAATATATCTGCTACTATCTCTCCTAATGCTCCGTCAACAGCAATGACAGTGATCATAACTTCTTAAGATTTGCTAACTTTTCTGCGACATTATCTAGGCTGATTGTAGAAAATAATCCGGGGTGAAGAGGTTTAGGATAGCGATCATCGCCTACCCAAGCATACCCACAATGTTCGTCATTAAGAAGTGGTGAAAATTCTTCTTCTACTTCGCAAAAGAACGTATGATAAGCAAATGTATTATTAACGAATTTTTGAACAGGAACTAATTTTAAATCATCTCGCCAATATGCAATTTCTTCTTGGCATTCTCTTTTTAATCCGTCTAACAATGTTTCGTTCTTTTCAACCTTACCACCTGGGATAGACCATGTAGGATTTTTAGATTCGTTTCTTAATAGATAAAGTGATCTTGCAGTTGATTTACTGTAAAAGAAAATACCAGCAGATTGATTAATAATGATCATACAGTTATTTAGTAAGTGACTGGGTCGCCTTTAAATAACTATACTGTAATCACCTTCGTTATAATAACCTTCATATGATTTCATCCATTGAGCAGGTAATCCGGGCTGAACTGAATCAGCAGGAGTTGCGGCCCATCTGTATTGAATTTCTGTTGTTAAATTAAGAACATATTCTAGACCAGCAGGATTAGCACTTGCATCAAATGCAACAAACCAAGTCATAATATCTGCATTAAATTGTAAGATGTCATTAGTACCTGCTTCAACGACAGTGTATACAGTTCCAGTGCCTTCTGGTTGTACATTGTTCATTGTAAATTGAGTGCCGATAGCATTAGTTGCGGCACCATAGTTTCTAAAGTCTGTTGTACCAAGAGTTGCAATTTGATATTTAACACCAGGTACTAAAGTAGTTGCTAATTGTGATTCAGGTAATGATGATTTACCTGTCTGACTTCCTATGATTGTACCCCATGATGCAGTATCAGATGCAATATCACTTACTAATAGATATCTAACATTAGGAATAGGTCCTGGTAAGCCCGAATTAGGTCCTGATATCTGAGGATTAATAACTGAGTTAACTGGATCTATTGTATTCTGTGGTAACGTGTCTTCATCAACGTTAAAGATTAGATATCGATCATCTAGTGGATCAACAACAATTGTACCTACAATTTCAGTATCCATATATGGATTGTCTAACCAAATCTGTGAAATGCCCCCACGATATGCACCGTACATGTTTAGTATAGATGTCCAAAAGAGATCAGTATCTGGATTGACTGGTTTTGTTAGATCAAAGTTAGATGGGTTATCAGGTTGATCTTGTGGTAGCAACTGCAATGAGTTACCGATAAACAATAGTTGATATCCATATGGAGATATCTTTTGTCTTGTTCCTAACAACAAGTCATCGTCTGCCATAGCTTCTTGCGTTTTGCCCTCAAAGATAGAAGTAATAATCTTATTAATAACACCATACTTTTTAAGTTTAGAAGATGTTGTCAACCACATGGGTAAGTAGAACTTCCATGACATAACATCAATTGGATTGCCTGTGCCTTGTGGTATAGTACGAGATGAGAATGTTAGTCCATCCTGATATACAACTGTCAATGATGTCCAGTCGATAAAGTTATCAGTGTTCTGAATTTCTAATGATGGATTGAATAATGTTCCTAACTGTTCAATCAATTCTAGTTTTTGTTGATAGTTAGTTGTCCAAAAGTCTACTTGCAGTTTAAGTGTATAAGGAACAGGCATTAACTTTTCAACAGTAAATGCTTGACCCTGTGTCTCTCCGTACTTTGCTGTAGTTGAATCATATGATCTCTGACGTATATTCTGTTTCTCTACAAAGTAAGGCTCTTGTGTACGTCTCTGATCATACTCTAATCCATTAATGAAATAAGTCATCAAAGGTGCAGAGGGCAGGTTGGATGCCGAGTTGTTAGCAATAATAGTAGCGGCTTGTCTACTAGAATCACCATATTGAATTGGTACTCTAACAAGTATAGGATTACCGTTTGGATCATTTCCTTGAGTTACATACCAGTTACTAAAAATCTTAGCAAACTGTAATAAAAATCTTCTTATTTGATTGTCGTAAAAATATTGTGCCATTATGTTCCGTCACTTTTTGGATTAGCATCTGGTGCTATGTTTAATAGAGAACTCAGAGGTTGAGCAGACGCTATGTTTGCCCCATCGTTATTTACAAAAATATTCGCTTCATTATTAATAAAGCCTGAGAGTTGCGAAGTATCTGCGGCAGTATAACCAGTTGTTGTTCTTACATTTTCACTGACTCTTAACCAAAGAGTACCTGACCAACGATACAATACATTCGGTGTATAATCTATTCGTAAGAAATAGTTTCCAACTTGCGGTGATGCCGGGAACGAAATGCCTGCCCCTGCGGGTAGACCATTAGGTGGAGCGCCTTCACCACTTAAGTAACCTGATGTATAACCAAAGTCTCTTGGGGTTGCACGGGCAATGAATTGGAATCTAGGATCACAATCAGCACGATAGTCCATAGTGTTAGGACCATATGGCTCAGTACCTGTGAACCCAGCCTTTGTCGGGTCTTGGTCTGCTGTTGCGTAAGTGTTATCAGCAGTACCATATGGACCTACAACAGGTCCTGATATATTAACTGTAAGAAGTTTTGTTCCTTCTAATTGTCCTGAGCCTGTTGAAGACATCTCTGGTGCTTCAACTGCGATTGCTAAGTTTGCTTGTACAAACTGTGCTATCATTGCTTCTAAGTCAAGTTCTTTTTCTCCGTGCTTGATCTGCATTACATCTATGACTTCTTTAGGTATTCTAATACCTGTTGAATCATTTTTGTATTTCTCACTTTTCATTGTGATGACTTGACCAGTTGCACTTAATGCACTGTTGCCAGGCATCCATGAACGTATATCTACGGGAGGAGCGGGCTGATTTTCTTTCTTTGAGAGTACATCGTTGGCTTCATATATACCATAACCGGGTACAACATATAAATTCGATGTATCATAGCCTGCTTTAGGTACAATACGTGCCGCTTCTTTTAAGTTAGCATCATTGATTCTAATGTTTTCATTGTAACGACCTAATACATCTTTTAAAGTTCTGCCTGTATCTAGTACCCAATAAAGATCTGGATTAGTTGCATTGGGCTTAGTCCCTACTGGCACATCTTGTAATGAAAGATAGTTCTTGTCACCAAATGTCATTACATACCCTGCAGGATAAGTTTTAGTTTTGTCCCAGTCTCCTAAATAATTATCTATATCATCTGGAGCACGTAAGATATCCTGAAACTCTTGGCTATCTACTAACTTCTCACATTTGATACGCCATAGATGAGGATACCAATCAATTGCAAAGCCTTCACTTCCAAAGTTAGCATCTGTAACTTGATAAAATCTTTTTAGTGCTGTGGGAAATAAAGTTGGATTGTCGTTTAATGGATCGTAATCAAGCAAGTGAGGTAATTCGATCACATCACCTACCATCATTTTTCTGCCTAAGATGTCCATCATGTCATTATAATGAACATTGATGAAAATAGTGTCATTACTTAAGAATAAACCGAATTGACTAAGATCAAAGTCTAAGTTTTGTACAGAGTAATGACCACGTAATCGATATATATCTTTCTCATACTTTCGATCTCTGTTCTCTAAGAACAGCAAGTCTTGTATGTTTGTCGGCTCCATCGCATCGTATTGAGGCTGAGTAAAATCTGTTGAAGGACCTTGATCTAATGGTCCTGCATACTTATGAATGTATAAATCAGTACCACCCACAGTCAGTTGCTCAGAGATATTTCTGTCTAGGAAACGATAATCGTTTTGCTTCTCTTCCCGGTATAAACTTAGTCTTGGCATATATATATTTATCTTAATATAATTACCCAGAGAATTTGGGTAAATAAAAGGTTGATACTAAAAAATATTTAATGTATAATGCAACACTAAGTAAGAACATTAATCAATAAGGAGAGAATGTGGCTCGGCGAAAACAAAAGACAGTCTATCTAACACCCGAACCGAAGTGGGAAAAGTATAAAGGAGTCACCGACCCCGCTGGACAAGAAAGGGCATTCCAAGATGCTCAATACTTTATCCGAACTGAGATTGGCGACAAGAAAAGATTGATGCGTTGTAAAACATGGATCAAAATAGAATCTGGCTGGCCTGCTGAAGACATAGAAGTTATTCTGCGAAATCCAGATTGGAACTTCAATTCTCTTTCAAGTTCAGTTTGGTTTTGTGATAAAGTTGGGTATATGCCTCAAGCACATATTGACCATATTGCAAAAAGCAAAGACGAGTGGATAGAAAAAGGTAACTTGATTGCTCAAGTCAAAGAAGAAAAAGCAAAAGACAAACCCAATCGCCCTTCGATACAAGATATCATGCGAGAAAAATTGCTGGAAGCAGGTGGAGAGATTGACGGTATAATGGATCAATTCTTTGAAGACGAAATAAAAATCGATCCTAAGTTTAATGCTCAGATTATGAAAATCTTAAACACATACAATCCATTAGCAAATCATGTTCCTCAATTAATAGAAAGTTATGAGAAAGAACAGAAAGAATTCAAAGAAGTAATTGAAGGTAAAGATGAACAGTTAGTAGAAGCCTATGATCATTTTAGTAAAAAGAAACTGAAGCAAACTATACTTGCATATGATACTATTATTAGTGTACTAAACTCTTATGCTAGTCTTAAGATTGCGTCTAGGGCTAAACGTAAGACTAAACCACTAAGTCCTGAGAAGGCAACACAAAAGTTGAAGTATCAAAAACGATATGAGTGTGAAGTAACAAAATTAAAACTAGAAAGCATTCGTCCAGCAGAATTGCATTTGGCTAAAGAAGCCTGGTGTTATGATACACAGAAACGTAAACTGCATCACTATGTTGCAGACGATATGAGCGGAGAATTGTTTGTTAAAGGTAATACTTTATATGGTTTTGACAAATCTAAAAGTGCAATCAAAACTTTACGCAAACCTAAAGATCAGATAAAAGAAATTATGGGCAGTAAACCCGCGGCACGTAAATACTTTGATGATATAAAAGCAGTCGGAGTCAAACCCAAAGGTCGTTTCAACGATCAAATGATTATTTTAAAGGCATTTTAGAAATATGGCAAATTATATGTTGATTGCGGGCTGTAGCCACGCCGCAGGGTCAGAGATTGACGGTAACTTATCTAGTACAGACAATCGCAAAGCAAGTTTTGGAAATGTTCTAGCAGGAATGATAGACCATGAACCTATTAATATAGCACGAAATGGTTCATCTAATAGTGCAATACATCGTAGTGTATTAAATTGGTTTACACTTAACAAAGATATTGTAGAAAATATAAACAACAACATTTTTGTATTGGTCAATTGGGCAGAGAGTTGTCGAATTGAAGCACCTTTACCCAATGCTAGTGGACATTCACAAGATGCATGTGCTGATTGGGCAGATCCATCGTTCTTAGACTCAATACAAATTAATGCAATGATGGAAACGCATATGGTAGCAGAGCATGAAAGAGGAGAGTTTATGGCCGCACATAGATTCTTAGTATCGAGTGAAGTGTACATGGAAATGCAGACTGCCAAAGATGCTTTATCATTGCAATACTTTTTTCAAGTACATAAAATAAGATATCTAATGACTAATTCAGGTGAGGCTTTTCATAATAAGAATATGAGACATCTAAAACCTTACTTAACAAAACTAGATACAGCACGTTACTACAAATACAGAGACAATGATTATGGATTCTATGAAAAGTATCGACAAGCAGGAATGAAGAATCCAAATGCTAAGTATGGTCATCATGGAGCAGACGCACACTATTCCAGAGCAACTGATCTAGCCAATTATATAAAACAGAAAAACATTTAGACAGATAAATACTAGAAATAGGAATTTTATCATATGGCATCAGAAGAACTCGCAGTACCTAATAATCAGAACCTCGAACAGTTGAAAGAAGCAATGTTCGATAGCATCCGTTATAGGTTGGGTGATGGCATAGTTGATTTAGAACTTGACCCAGAACATTATGAAGCCGCATATAACTATGCAATCAAAACGTATAGACAACGTGCAGAAAATTCAGTGCAAGAAACTTACACTTTATTAACAATTGAAAAGGACAAAGATGCGTACACATTACCAACTGAGTTCATCAACGTAAGACAATGCTTTAGAAGAACGATCGGACTTGAAACAGGTCCTGGAGCATCATCATTTGATCCATTTTCATCTGCTATTCTAAACACTTACTTGTTGAACTACAACTATGCAGGTGGACTAGCAACGTATGACTTCTATGCAGGTTATGTAGAACTAGCCGCAAGAATGTTTGGTGGATTTGTTATCTACACATTTGATCCAGTATCTAAAACGATTCGATTTGTTAGAGATTTCAAAGGATCAGGGGAACAGATTCTTATCTGGGCTGACATCTTACGTCCAGAAACAACTCTATTACAAGATCCAGGTATTGCACCTTGGATGGAAGACTTTGTACTAGCAACAGTAACTATATCTATCGGTCAAGCACGTGAGAAGTTCTCAACTATCGCAGGCCCTTCTGGTGGTACTGCTCTAAACGGAGCGGCAATGAAGGCAGAAGGTAAAGCTGGACAAGAACAATGTCTCAAAGACCTCAGAGACTACGTTGATTACTCACAACCTCTTACATGGATACAAGGCTAATCTTATTGCATGAATAAGTGTATGAGCAGACAGTTTGATGATACTATTTGGTCTTTAAATATTGAATGCGGAACAAATCCTACTAATATTGCTCCTTTTGACGGTCACGTAGACTCCATTGTTCCATACAACACAGAAAATATTGAACATTTAATCATTAGTTTTATGTTATATGAGCCACAAGGCGCAGATAACTACACCCTTTGGACTAGAGATACTTTAGATTATTTGAATGAATCTCAAATGTTCCCTAAATTAAAATATGTGTATCTGTTACACGAATCTAGTAGAGTTAATATACAAGATTTACCTGATTATTATATGAACTTTAGTCACAATGTTAGATACTTCTTATTAAGGTCAGAAGGTACCGAAGAAAAAAGTGTCGGACTAGATCATAGCAAAACATGGATGTCTTCTAATTGGAATGATCCTTCAACAGAAGATAAAAAAGTAGTTTGGTTAGTAGGAGACATCACTAATAGACATCATAAATTACCTCTGTTATATAAATTTTTACGAACAGATACTTTAGATAAATTAAATTATAGTCTATCAAATAACTTAAACCATGATTTTCCCTTTCATAAAGAAAATACACAAGAATATCTAGGTTTAATAACGACAATGAAAGAGGTGTTTGACCTTGACTTAGATTATGAGTCATTGTGTCACTTATATAAACTCCTTGAGAGCAAATTACCCGGCGACAGATTTTCAGAAATGATTGAGGCTCAAATACATTCATTTGATATTGCTAATTATGTTTTCCCTAGTGAATGGAATGATGCTTGTTTAATTGTTATGCCAGAGACTTGGTATGAACACCCTGGCACAAGTCATAAGGAAATAGAAGTTGGAGCAGATATTAATTTATCATCAGTAAGAAATTTTTGGGAACATAATATATATCCGACAACAGAAAAGACTTGGAAACCAATAGTAACTAAGAGACCTTTCATAGGTATTAGTAGAGATGATTTACAAGAAAAAACATTAGAAAGTTTAGGATTTGAGACATTCAGAAAATACACATCTCATTCGCAGTTGATCGACGGCCTTAATTTAAAAGATACTATTGATGTGGCACATGAAAGAATCATGTCATTCTGTCATCACAGTGAGAGTTATGAAGACGGAATCAACGAAGATATTAAATACAACCACAATCATTGGAAAAATATCTTAAGACATGAATGGGATTTACTCTATGGATCTTGTCCACCATTAAAGCATGTTAACAAGAATAAACTTCTCAGATTGTTTACAGTGAGCAGTGACAATGTTATACATCTGCACCCAGATTATGTCTGGGATAATAAATCTATCATTACGGCTTGATTTCTAAATGAACGTTTTAGTTTTAGGAGATAGTTGGGGTTGCGATTTCGCCGACCCGAGTCAGGGTTACGGGCCTGTGACTGAAGGGAATTTTCAGCCACTGACTGAAATATCTACTGCTTATACCGCCTCATCTGTTACAAACATTAAACAAGATGGTTCCCCACAGAACTCTTGGTTACGATACTCTGACCATGTAATCTTTAACTCTGCTATATGGGGAGGTAGTAATATGGATACTCTCAATGCAGGAAAAACTTTTTTACAAAATAGAATTAACAATAAGAATACACAAATTGATCTGATTGTTTGGTATTACACTGAGTTAGGAAGAGATCAGCATAATATGGGAGATGAGTTTCCATTGTTAGGATCTGGTAAGGTTGAGGTTACCCTTGATTTTTTGCATACTGAAACTAATAAGTTAGTATCAGAAATAAGAACTATGAGTCCGAATTCTAAATGGGCTATCATAGGTGGACATGCATCATTATATAAACCATCAGACTATGATTGGGCAGATTTTATAATTAAAGATTTAGTTTCAACATTAGTAGGCTATCATGTACCCACATCACATTTTCAAGGTACACATCATTATGGTAAGTCTGATAACGATTGGGAATACAGTCTATTCACAAAAAATATAGATGTTTTAGAAAACGAAATATCTAAACTTGAACATTATCTATCTGTAAAAGAGGCCCATAAAGTAGATATATTCACCGATGGCACACATGCTTGTTCTATGTTAAGACACACTTTGGTAACAGATAAAATATTAAATTACTTTTCACCCGAAAACGCTTGACTTTCTCTCTACAATAGTTTATAATAGATTATCTAACTAGAGGAATATCAGATGATTATAGGTGTTACAGGACTTATTAGCAGTGGCAAAGACACAGCCGCAGATTATCTTATTCGATTTCATGGCTTTAAAAAACTAAGTTATGCAGGCCCATTGAAGGACTGTGTATCTGCTATCTTTGGTTGGGACAGAGAAATGCTAGAAGGCACAACTCAATCTAGTAGAGAGTGGCGAGAAGAAGTTGATGAGTGGTGGGCAAAACGATTAGACATGCCTCATTTAACTCCTCGTTGGGTCTTGCAGTATTGGGGAACTGAAGTAGGCAGACGTACATTTCATAATGACATCTGGGTATCATCAGTAGAGAATCAATTACGTAATATACAAGATGATGTTGTGATAACCGATTGTCGATTTAAGAATGAAGTTGATGCAATCAAAAATGCTGGTGGAACGACGGTAAGAGTGAATCGAGGACTAGATCCTGAATGGTTAACTGATGCAGTCGATTACAATTACTATCAGAATCCACAAGCACTTGCACGACTAACTGAACTTGGTGTACATGCTAGTGAATATAGTAGTGTAGGACTAGACTACGATCATACTGTTGACAACAACGGCACGATTGATGACTTGCATAAGCATATGGAATTAATAGTCAACGGTTAAGTCACCTCTTACCCATACAACTTCTTTTTTCTTTACAACCTCAATACAATTCAAACAGATAGTTCTTAAGTTTTTAAAGTCTACGTTTTGAGGTTTGCCGTCAACATGATACACAATCATCTGAGTACTGTATTGACTTTTGAATCCACAGAGAAAACAATTATCTTGCTTTTGATAGCCTGCTTTCTGCCATAGATATATAGGCTTTTTTGTCTTACTAAATTTACCACATTGACCGCACATACTTCTATAATGTCTTGTACCATTCTTAATATAATTAACAGCACATACATGTCTGTTACATATGTTGCATATTGGTCTAGGTAAACTCATAATCTTATTTATGAAAATGCCTTCGAAGGTATCTTAATCCGTTGTTTTTTGTAATACATGATAAATAATAATATGAAAAAACAATTAGGGTGTAACCCTCAAAATCATACAAAAGGAAAAATATCATGGCATTAACATCACCAGGCGTAGAGATCAGTGTAGTAGACGAGAGTCAATACTTACCAGGCGCAACAGCATCAATCCCGTTCTTCTTAGTAGCATCAGCACAAGACAAAGCGGACCCAACATCAACTGCAACAGCGGCGGCTACTACAGCGGCGAATGCAGGTAAATTATACAGAGTCACATCACAACGTGATCTTGTTACTTTATACGGTAACCCATTCTTTTACTCAGCATCAAACGGTACTCCGTTACAAGGCTACGAATTAAATGAATATGGATTACTAGCGGCTTATTCTTCACTTGGCATTAGTAATCAGATTTTTGTTCTTAGAGCAGATATCGATCTAGCAAGTTTAGTAGGTTCAACAGGTCGTCCAACAGGAGCACCAACAAACGGTTCTTTCTGGTTAAACACAACTTCTTCAACATGGGGAATTAATGAGTTTAATTCAACTACAGGTGCATTTACTACTAAATTACCAGTAGTTATTACTTTGGCGTCTCAAGTATCAGTCGGTACTCCTTTACAATCAGTAGGAGCTATCGGTGACTATGCAGTTGTTGCGATTCCTAATTACAGAAATCCTAATAATGACAATGCACCAACATACTGGTACAAAAATCGTTCTAATACATGGGTAGGTTTAGATTCAGACGATTGGATGTCAGCATGGCCATCAATAACAGCACCTACATCTAATCCTACATTGACTCAAGGCGATACTATTAATGTAGTTGTCAATGCGACTAACCTTGTAACTCTTACAGTTGCATCATCACCGAATAACACTATTACTCAGTTAGCGGCAGACATTAACTCATTAGGTTGGAAATATCTATCAGCGGCAGTTGTTAATAACAAACTTGAAATCTACTCAGCACAAACAGGTGGAGATCAACCAGCTGGTCAGCCATTCTTTATTAGATTGAATGGAGCAACTGGTACAATTTTTGCAGATTTAGGCTTCACTGGAAGTACAGTCACTGGTTTTCAACCAAGAGCATACTACGGAACATCTGCTCAACAACCATTATGGCAAACAGGACAGGCAACACCTGCTCCAACTGGGTCTGTATGGGTTAAGGTTAACGGAACAGGATTACAACCAGTAATATCTGAGTATGATTCAGTAGCGGCATCTTTTACTGCTAAGAATCTAACTTTTGCAACTTCTGATTGGGCTCAAATTTATGCCGCAGATACAACAGGTGGACAAGCAATACCAGCTGGGTCTGTCTATGCACAATATACATTCAATGGCGAGTTAGAAGAAGCTCCACTCTATTACTACTATAGAGCGGCAACAGGCGCAACTACAATTAATGGTACAAACACTGCTCCAGACTTTACAGCAGGAGCTTATGTAGCATACGTTCAGATTTCAACACCAGGATCATCAGGACTATCAAGTAAGTACACATTTAACTTAGGTGATGACACAGATGCATCTGATTTTGTAACTGCATGGTCAGCGGCAAACATACCTTACACAAGTGCAAAAGTTAATGATGACGGTTCATTGCAAATTTCACACACATCAGGTGGAGTTATCGTATTAGATGACTATGATAATAGTACAGGTCTTTCTAACGGTTTATGGGCAGAAGCAGGTTTTACAAAAGCAACAATAGGTTGTAAGAACGGACCATTTAGAGATGACGTTACATTTAACCCAGTTCAGTCTTCAACAACAGGCTCAGGAGCATCACTATCAATCGCAGTAACTAATGACTACGGTTATTATGACTTTGATCCAGATGCAGTAGTAAGTGGTGGTAGCGGACACGCAGTAGGCGATAGCGTTACTTTCTTAGGTACAGCATTAGGTGGAGCAACTACAGCAAATGACTTAGTAGTTAAAATAACAAGTGTTACAGCAGGTGTTGTTACATCTTACACTTTGGCTTCTGGAAAAGGCGCAGATGCTTTTACAACTCAGTTATCTAACTGGAAAGAATTCTCATTAACAACAACTGGAGCAAACTCATTAACAGCTAATGAAGGTGCACCAACTGCAATACCAACTAACTTTACTAACTGGTTCTATTCATCAACTGATCAATTAGATATTATGATCAACTACAACGGTGGTTGGAAGGGTTATAAATCACAAGGTTATGATTCAAACGGTCTACCGACTCCAGCAGTCTCTAATGCAACTGATCCTAAAGGACCTCTTGTAAGTGCAACTGAACCAACTACACAATCTGATTTAACAGCATTAGTGTACGGTGATCTTTGGTTAAGTACTGCGGATTTAGAAACTTACCCAAATCTTTATAGATGGCAGTCAGTTCCAGCAATAGGCGGCGGAAGTGCTACTGATAAGTGGGTCTTAATTGACAACTCTGATCAGACTACACCAGCTGGCGTCTTATTTAAAGATGCACGTTGGGCTACTAACGGTACAACAAACCCAGCAAATGACCCGATACCAAGTATCGTATCATTGTTAGCAAGTGATTACTTAGACGTTGATGCTCCTTTATCAGCAAATTACCCACAAGGTATGATAATGTGGAACACTAGACGTTCAAGTTACAATGTTAAGCAATATCGTATTAATTACTTTAATGCTGACAGATTCCCGACTGCTTCTTTACCAACAATCAAAGATGCATGGGTAACGGCTTCAGGTGATCAAGCAGACGGAGCAATGTTCGCAGGTCGTAAGGCACAGAGAGCAATGGTAACTAAAGCATTACGTTCAGCAATCGATACTAACGTTGCAATTAGAGATGAAGATAACTTCTTTAACTTACAAGCAACTCCTGGTTATCCTGAACTACAGCCTAACATGGTAGCATTGAACTCTGATAGAGGTGAAACTTCTTACATCGTTGGTGACACACCAATGAGACTAAAAGATGATGCAACTGAAATTCAGGCTTGGGCAACTAACGCCGCGAAAGCAGTGACAACAGGTGAAGATGGACTAGTAACTAGAAATACTTACATGGGTCTATTCTATCCATCAGGTATCACTACTGATTTAGCAGGTAAATTAGTTGCTGTACCATCATCACACATGATGACAAGAACTATGTTGCGTAATGACAATATTGCTTATCCTTGGTTAGCTCCAGCAGGAACTAGACGTGGTATAATCGATAATGCTACAAGCATCGGTTACATTGATGCAGAAGGCGAATTTAACTCAATCAGAACACGTATTGGTGTTAGAGATGTATTATATACAAACTTTATTAACCCAATGGTATTCTTTACAGGTAACGGATTATTGAACTATGGTAACAAAACTTCATTTAATTCTTCATCTGCATTAGATAGAGTTAACGTAGCAAGATTAGTTGCTTACATACGTAGACAATTGATTCTAGCATCTAGACCATTCGTATTCGAACCTAATGATCCTCAAACAAGAAAATCTATTAAAGCAGTAGTAGAAACATTGTTCCAAGACTTAGTTTCAAAAAGAGGATTATACGACTACTCAGTAGTTTGTGATGATTCAAATAACACTCCAGCAAGAATAGATCGAAATGAACTTTGGATTGACATAGCAGTAGAGCCCGTGAAAGCCGCTGAGTTTATCTATGTTCCGGTCAGAATATTCAACACTGGTGAGTTATCAGGAGCGTAAAACAGATATACAAAGAGGCTTCGGCCTCTTTGAATTAAAAAGATAAATATATATAAGATATATTAAAACAGGAGATTAACAATGGCAACAGCCTCAGATACATTAGCAAAACTTTCGGTTCAACCAGAAGGCGGAGCAAACCAAAACTTGTTGATGCCAAAACTTCAATATAGATTCCGTGTGAACTTTATTAATTTTGGTTTTGACGATGATTCTTCACTTATACTTACTAGACAAGTAGTAGACTGTGCGAGACCACAAGTTCAATTTGATGAAATCACAATGAACGTGTACAACTCACGTGTCTATCTTGCAGGTAAACACACATGGCAAACACTTGCTATCAACGTCAGAGATGATGCTTCTGGTAATGTATCAAAAGCAGTCGGTGCTCAGTTACAAAGACAATTAGACTTCTTTGAGCAGTCCTCAGCGGCAGCCGGCGGAGACTACAAGTTTGAAACTGAAATTCAAATCTTAGACGGTGGAAACGGTATCAACACACCAACAGTATTAGAAAACTGGTCATTAGCAGGTTGTTATTTACAACAAGCAAACTATCAGACTCTAAACTATGGTACTTCTGATGCAGTTACTATCGCTATGACTCTACGTTATGATAATGCAATTCAGACAAATGCTGGTGGCGACATCAACGGCGTACCGGGAGCAGGAGTAGGACAATCAGGTCTACAAACATTCCCAAGTGCAATTGGTACTGCTACGTAAGTAACAGGATTATTTTATATAAAGAAACTGGTTTCGACCAGTTTTTTTATGGGTTCGTAGGTTAGATAAATACTATTATGTCCGAACAAGTAGATAAAGCAAAACAACAAATACTGAGTAGTATCCTTGACCAGTTGACAGGTAGAGTATATCTACGTGATTGGCAACATGCGGCTAAAACGTTTATACCAGGGAACTTTGGTAATGCAGGTAAAGTTAAATTTACTTTTCATACTTACTTCTCTATTAATGAACAAGCATATCAACCTCCGACAGGTCAGAACTATGGACTGCTAGTTAAGTCAATTAAACTTCCCACGTTTAATATGGAAGTACAAGAACTAAATCAGTACAACAGAAAACGTTTGATTCAATCAAAAATTAAATATCAACCAATTGATATTACATTCCATGATGACAACGCATCTCAGATTACTGCGATGTGGGACGCATACTACAGATATAACTTTGCAGATGCTTGGAATCCACTAGTTGATCCTAACGGTACACAAATAAAGAATTTCAATAGACGTAACCTGTATGATCCATCTATCTCAGGTGATACTGAATATGGTTACAGGGGCGATGCACGTGGCACCGGCGGTGGCTTAACTAATCCAGAAGGCGGAGAAAAGATTCCTTTCTTTAATAACATTACAGTTTATGGTATGTGGGCTGGACAATTTATATCATACACTTTAATTAATCCGCTCATTACTTCAATGGGTCACGACACTTACGACTATGCAGACGGTGGCGGCACCATGCAAAATAAAATGACTATCGATTATGAAACTGTAGTATATAACACAGGCAAAATCAATGAGGGCGAAGAAGGATCATTAGTTCCTGGATTTCAAGCTCCGGCAAATTATGATAATAGAGAAAGTCCTTTAGAACAAGGTGGAAGCAGTCCAGCAGATATTCTTGGAAGAATAGCATCACTAGGTGGAGACGATAGTCTTTTAGAAAAGGCTAGAACAATCGGTCAACTATACGACGGTGGATTAGATACTGTAATAGATAGTGCAAAGAAACAAATTAGAGAAGGACTACAAGATGCAGTGTTAGGTGCATTAGGTTTAGGAGGAGATACAAATTTCCCAACTAATTCTTCATCTCCTGCTATGGTAAACATTGCTAACCAAGGTGTAGTGACCGGCGCAAATAATACTACTTCAGTACCGGCATCGACTGACCCTAAAACAGCAGGGGAACAAGTTAAAGGATTGGTAGCAGGGGTATTAGGACTAGACTAATGGCATTACTAATAACAGAACAAGACAACACAATAAATATCTTTGATAATTTTTATTCACAATCATTAGTAGTCAATGCGGCTGAATGGGATAATGTTAATTCTTATTTTTTAGGAGTACTTAAAGGTGATCCCGGCTCTGTAAAAACTAAACAAACTGCATCACAATTTGCAACTGTATTGTTTAGAATCTCACAAGAAACCGGTACAGACATTCAAATCTTTATGGATTACTTTAGAGCAAACGTAGAAACAACTCTACAAGTGAACACGGAAATGGCTTTTTATCTCAATCTATTAAAGTCAAAAACAGCATTGTACGGGGTAGCAAACGTTCCTACTCCTAATCAAGCAGTACAACGCAACGTAATACCGTAAGGTTAATCAATGCCTCGTAAACAAAAATACGCACAGGGTATCTATACTATAAAAAATCCTCATAAGTATGTGGGCAAAGGTAAGCCTATGTATCGTTCAGGCTGGGAACTTACATTTATGATTTTCTGTGATGAAAATGATAAGATACTGAAGTGGGCAAGTGAATCAATTGTTATTCCTTACATGCATCCTTTTAAAGGCAAACGCACTAATTATATTCCAGACTTCTTTATAGTATACCAAGACAAGTATGGAAAAACAAATGCAGAATTGATTGAGATCAAACCAAAAGCACAAAGTATTATAACAGAAAAAGTACAAAATGCAAGACAACAAGCAGTTGTTGCAATCAATCATGCTAAGTGGTATTCTGCAAAAGCATTCTGTAAAGCCCAAGGTATGAAGTTTAGAGTAGTAACAGAAGACGATCTTTTCTACAATGGCAGATCAAAGTAACTAAATAGATGCATGACAAAGAAACTTGAAGAATTATTTGATATAGCCTCTAGTGATAAAAACGAACTGAATGAACCTATTCCGGGCGTAGCACAAGAAGTCACTAAAGAAGCATTAAGTAACTTAGAGAAGATTGAAACTGCATTACCTACAGTTAGAGGGCTAGAAGCATCTGACAGAGAGTTAGATGATTTAGCCAATAAAGCATCAACAAGTTTCCAAGATTTAATGGACTTAGGTATGCAAGTAGATTCACGTTTTAGTGGAGATATCTTTAGTGTTGCTAGTAACATGTTAAATCATGCTATTACTGCTAAGACAGCAAAGTTAAACAAGAAATTAAAGATGATTGACTTACAATTAAAGAAAGCCACATTAGATCAACGTCAAGCAAAGGCTGACGAAAAAATTGACAATATTCCTTTGGGCGAAGGCTCAGGCCAGAACTTAGATCGCAATGAATTACTGCGAGTTTTAAGTGGGAAAAACTCAGAAGAATGATAAATATATTATACGGGAACTATACAATATGAAAAGTTTAAAACATTACATTGCAGAATCAGTCCATACTTACGATTGTACGATCAAAGTTGCTGGTGACTGTGAGAAAAATTTCTTAGAGTTATTTAAACATAACTTACAAAAGTTTGAGCCTCAAGAAATTAAAGGCCCAACTACAACACCGATTATGAAATCACCGTATGGATTTCCCAATCTTTCAAACGAACAAGTTCATATCTTTAAATGTAAGTTTGCATATCCAGTTACTGAGCCGATGGTTCAGCAACTTGCACAACTCTTAGGTCACAACGTTAACTATGTAAGAATGGTTAATACTGCATTTGACGATAGCATTGATAAAGAAATGGTTGGTTATGAAAATGAAATGAAAGACACTCCTTTGTTACAACATCCAGAAATGAATGACGGTGGAAAAGAAGCCAGCAAAGAATATGGCGATAAGTACTTAGATAGTATACATAAACATGCTGAAGAAAAGAACGTAGGCAAAGTAGGTTTACCTGCTGATCAAAAGAATACTAAAGATTCATTTGATCCTTGGAAGCCTTGGACAGATGATTCAGTAAAAGGAACTAAAAGTCCGATGACTGATGTTAAAAGAGGCCCTAAGCCCGAGACATCAGCAGGGTACTAAGGAAAACATTATGGATTTTAAAGACATTTTAACACAACTTGATTCACTGAAGGGCGATGAAAAAAAGCCTGTCAAAAAAGAATCTAAAAAAACTCGACCGAGCAATATGCTTACTGAATCAACTGATCCAGTAACTAAAGAATTTAAACTTCCTTCATTGAAAAATGTATTTGAAGAATTATCATTAGAGCCAGCAAAGCCTGGAGCACAGCATATTCAAAAAGACGGTGAGACAATCGCAACAGTCACTAACCCGCAAACTGCAACTGCAATCGATCAAGCAATTCAGAAAGGCGAATTTAACATGGATGTTGGTGATGACTTAAACGAAGCAACTGTAGAAGAAGCAGAAGATTGGATCAAAGGTGCAGTTAAAAAGCCTGGAGCATTTAAAGCAAAAGCAAAAAGAGCAGGAATGTCTACAGCAGAATTCGCAAAACATGTCTTATCAAACAAAGATGACTTTCCATCTAAAACAGAAAAACAAGCAAACTTAGCACAAACATTTAGTAAGATGAAAGAAACTGATACTCCACCTGAATCGTCAATGGATTTAACATCTCCGATTAGCGGTGGTGGTATGAGAGAAAGTGGTGACGGATCAGGTTCGTATGGTGGACAATCTCCACTTTCATATGATACACAACGTTCATCCAAGATGCAAAAAGAAGGCGCAAACATGGCCGCTCAATACGGGCCAGATGACGGATCACACAACTCATCAAATGATGAGAAAGGTAATGCCGCGGCAAACGCCGCATTGGCAGCCAATGATGCTGACACACCTCAACTTGTCAAAGAAAAGGTAAGCAAATCTCGTAAACTACCTAGTATTTCAAAAGTGAAATCTATGTGTTCAGAAGGTTTATCTACATCACAAATACAACAACTGCACCCTAAGTGCAACAAACAAGAACTTAATATTATGATTAAAAATACTAAAACAAACTTAAAAGAAGGCGCAGATCACATTCTTAAAGCGGCTAAACATATGGGTCATGCTCATGGTTTATGCAAAGGTTCTTATGCATGTCCACATGACGAAGGTTCAGAAGGTCATAATGCATACCATGAAGGCTACAAGACAGGTCTTGATGAAGCATGTGGAATGGGAATGAGACATGACGAAGCAATTGGCAATGATATGTCAAAGGTAGACGGCATGGGAATTAGACAAGCACCAATTACAGGCATGGTTCAAGAAGAGCCTGAAGCAGAAGTAGTAGATTCTATGGCATCATATGGTGCAATGGACGAAGCAGAATCTTCACCAGACGGAAACGCAGGTGCAGATGATGACGGCGCATATGACAAGTATGATTGGGACGCAGAAACTGTAGCACGTAAAGGCATTGACGAAGACGAATTTGAAGAAGGTAATAAATTCACTGGTGCACTTGCACATACAGCGAAAGGAGATACATTTAAAATGGGCGATAAAAGTTATAAAGACACATCATCATTAGAAGAAGATGATTCATGGACGTTTGAATCTTTAGAACAAGAACTAAATTTTCATCTAATCGAAGGTAAAGATGGAATGCCTACTAAAGCACATATAACAAAAATGTGTAAAGACGGAAAGTCTAAAGCAGAAATTTGCAAAATGCATCCTAAATGTGATCAAGGTAAATTAAAAACAATGATTGATCATTGTAAAAAAGAAATGAAATCAAAACTTGATGAAGGCTATACAATGTCTATCACTCAAGGTGAAGAAAATACACCAGATAGAGTTAGTGTTAATGCAACAGATGCAGAAGCAGACAAGTTAATCAAGTTCGTTAAAGACGTAGGCTTAGGTCAATACGGTGATGCAGAAGTTGCTGATGTTGATGCTGAAATAGTAGACACAGCATACTATGGTCAACCTGATCAAAATGACGAGCCTCAAGGTTCACATGATGACATGCTCAAGTTAATGGGTATTGTCGATATGGGTCAAGGCGACTTTGAAGACGAAGTAGAAGCACCAGGAACAGATATTGATGTACAAGTAGATGACGCGGCATGTGAATCATGCGGTGGCAAACATGCTATGGAAGAAGGATGTGGCGACAAGGCATATGAAGACCAAGGCTATGATGACAAAGAAGACGAGTCATTAGGCATGAGAACAGGTAAAGAATCAGATCACAAACAATCAGACAAAGCACGTAGAGATGACTCTTACGGTAAATTCGGTAAGAGAGATGAAGAACACAGAGAAATCTCTAAAGAAGGACAAGGCTATGATGACAAAGAAGACGAGTCATTAGGCATGAGAACTGGCAAAGAGTCAGACAAACATCAATCAATGAAAGATCGTAGAGATGACTCTTACGGTAAATTCGGTAAGAGAGATGAAGAACATAGAGACACCGACATTGATCACGGTGGCAAACCCCGAGCATACGATATGCACGAAGAATCTGATGTCGAAAGAGATGACCATGCTGAAAAAGCAGGCAGAGAAGTTGCACATGATGCAAAATATGACGACCGTAGACACTCAGGCAAAGACGGTAAAGACGTTACTAGAGACATCGAATACGATGAAATGCATGAAGATCAAGGATATGATGACAAAGAAGATGAGTCATTAGGCATGCGTACTGGTAAAGAATCTGATAAGAAACAGTCTGATAAAGATCGTAGAGACGATTCATATGGTAAGTTTGGTAAAAGAGATTCAGAGCATAGAGAAAAATCATTAGAAGAAACTCTTGCTCAGTTAGATGAACTTGCTCAGTTAGATGAAAAGCAAGGCTATGATGACAGAGAAGACGAGTCTGATGGCGAGAAGCACGGTAAAGAATCAGATCACAAACAAAGTGAAAAAGCCCGTAGAGATGACACAGATGGTAAGTTTGGTAAAAGAGATAAAGAAGACAGAAAGCCTTCTTTAGAAGAAACTATTAGAACTTTAGACTTACTAGCAGAAGTAGGAGCAGAAGCATCAGAAGAACCTACTCAGCCATTATCACAACACGATGATGAGAGACTATTAACTAAAGAAGGCGCAGAGGATGCACCTAAGGACGATGTAAACGACACTGAGAACGAAGAAATCACTGAGACACAAACTGAAGATCAAAGAGAGTTTGCAGTAGCAGAAGATGAGGACGACTTAGAAGAAGGTAAGATACCCGCAGGTCTAAAAGCATACCAAGATAAAAAGAAAGGTAAGAAAGACGATTCTGACAAAGATGTTAAAGAAGAAAAACTTGATGAATGGGCTAACGAAGCTGGTAAGAACGGCACACTATCTACATTTGAACAAGATATCGACTTTATGACTAAAGTAATCTCTGGTGGACTTAACAAACAAAAATCAACAGGTCAAACAACTGTTCCAGTTATTGCAGGTCAAAATGATCGCACTGGCTACAATGGTGCTGACTTAGTTAAAGAAGGTTCAATCATGTCACATGATGGTCTAGCAGGTCTAATGCTTAAGATGGATGAGTTAAACAAATAACTACTACAATACGTTGTACCCGTTTAAATACCCGGCTTAGTCGGGTATTTTTTTATCTGCTCATTAAGTTTTAAAAAGAATAAATACTAATATTAGGAAAGAATTGCTATGGCACAAAGAAATATTGACTTCGGAGCATTCCCTGACGATCCAGATGCAGATGCTATACGAGCGGCATTTGAGAAAGTTCAGTTAAATTTTACAGAAGTATTCGCTGGATTAGGCGACTCAGCAGTAGTATCAGTTAACAAGACAGCAGGGCCGGGAGTATACTTAGTAAACGGTTCCCCAGTAGGAAACGTTGTCTTAGGTGCTAACATATCTTGCGTACAGTTTACTTCAACAACGTTATCATTAACTAGAGATGCACCCGGAAACGGTTCCCCAGGTGGTAGTGCGACTATCACAGACTCGACTCAAACATTATACCTTGATATACCTAACACTGTAGCAAATATCAGTGACGTAATAGTATCAAACTCAATACAAGGTAATGCGATTATAGGTAATGTGTCCGGAGACTTTGGATACATATTAGCAAATGCAACATCTGGTAATGGAAACATTACTGCTAATAACATAACATTGACTGCCGCTCTTTCAGCCGCAAACGTCAGTGGTAATGGAGCTGGACTATCAGCAATCGCTGGTGCTAATGTAACTGGAACTGTACCATCTGCAACAGTTGCAGGTACGGTAACAACTATAGCACAACCAAACATAACATCATTGGGTACGTTGACAACACTAGGTGTTCAGTCAACAGTAACTGCTGTGGCATTTACTGCTAATACAGGTTTATTCACTGGAGATGGTGGAGGCTTATCAAACATAGTATCTGCTAATTTAGTAGGACAAGTAGCATTTGCGGCAACAGCAAATGCAGTAGCCGGAGCAAATGTCTCAGGTGCAGTAACTTTCGCAGGTACAGCAAACGCAGTCGCTGGATCTAATGTATCAGGAGCAGTAAGTTTTGCTACAACTGCTAACGCAGTAGCTGGTGCTAATGTATCAGGTGCAGTCAATTTTGCATCAGTTGCAAACGCAGTAGCAGGTGCAAATGTAAGTGGTACTGTTGCTTTAGCAACATTAGCCACAAATGCTACAAGTGCTAACGCAGTAGCTGGAGCAAATGTAAGTGGTGAAGTAACTAATGCCGCAACAGCAAATGCAGTAGCAGGTTCTAATGTATCTGGTGCAGTAAGTTTTGCAAGTACTGCTAATGCAGTAGCCGGAGCAAACGTCAGTGGAGAAGTAACATTCGCCGCTACAGCAAACGCAATAGCAGGAGCTAATGTATCAGGACAAGTTAACTTTGCAGACACAGCAAATGCAGTAACAGGTGGAAATGTAAGTGGACAAGTAGCATTTGCCGCAATTGCAAATAGTGTTAATGGTGCTAACGTTTCAGGTGCTGTAGCAGATGCAACAACATCAGTTACTGCTGGTACTATAACGACAGCCGCTCAACCAAACATAACAAGCACAGGTACACTTACATCAGTAAACATAGCAGGCAATGTTGATTCAGGAAATTTAAGAACTGCTGGAGTAGTAGATGCAACTGGTAACGTTACAGGTGGAAATGTATTAGGCGCAGGTGGTGTCTTTACATATGTATCTGGAGACGGAGCGAACTTAACAAACATTTCTGTGAGTACAGGGTCATACATTGAAAATGGCACAAGTAATGCAAGACTCGATGCTAGTGGACCATTCAGAGTTTCAGTAGGTGGAACTGCAAATATACTACAAGTTAAAAATTCAGGAACAGCAGTAGAAGTAACAGGCTCAATGTCTGTATCAGGTGGAATAGATAACAATATTAATTTCAATAGTACTACTAACTTAGGACCAGAAAGTAATGTAACAATTACTGGTGGTGTCACTGGAGCATTCTTAAAAACAGATGGCTCTGGTTCTCTTTCATGGGACACTGGAACTGTTCAGCCAACACAAGGTACTGATACACAAATCATCTTTAATGACAGTGGTGATTATGCAGGTAATACAGGATTTACATATAACAAAACAACAGGTAACTTAAATGCACCCGGCTCTATTATTGCCGCAGGCGGTGTTGAAGCTGGAATATTAGGCGGAAGTCTAACAACAACAGCACAACCAAACATCTCATCTGTTGGAACATTAACATCATTAATCTTAAGTGGAATTTTAAACACTAACTCAGATATTATTACTAACGCCGGCAGTATTCAGATATCAGGTGGAGCAGGAACATTTAAAGGAGACGGTGGAGGTTTAACTAATCTTCCTGGAGCAAATGTCAGTTTAGTTCCTACAGCAACTCTAGCAACATTCGCAACTACAGCAAATGCAGTAGCAGGTGCTAACGTAAGTGGTACTGTTGCTTTAGCAACTCTAGCAACCTTCGCAACTACAGCAAATGCAGTAGCTGGTGGAAATGTATCAGGTGCAGTAGGTTTCTCAGCAGTAGCAAACTCTGTATCTGGAGCAAATGTATCAGGTGCAGTTGCTTTAGCAACATTAGCCACAACTGCTACAACTGCTAACGCAGTAGCAGGTGCAAACGTTTCTGGTGCAGTAAGT
>Ga0208814_1000304_pt1 | contig 33117 bp, 33 predicted proteins | sample MalvirAntarct_55_FD_184253 | JGI IMG/M metagenome (GOLD analysis project Ga0208814, IMG submission 184253) | Marine viral communities from the Global Malaspina Expedition - Malaspina viral metaG Antarct_55 (SPAdes) (version 2) | ecosystem: Environmental > Aquatic > Marine > Oceanic | place...
TCATAAAAATAATCTAATACTCTACCTTTTAAACCTATCGACCTACCTTGAATATCTTTTGACACGGAAACTTTTTCACCCTGCGGTCCTACTTCAGATTCTTTTGACGTAACATTTGTTGCAGGTAGTAATTTTAAAAACTTTCTAACTTCTTGATCATTTCTAAAATCATCTTGTATTCTACCAGCTTCAGAGTTTTCGGGTATACCGTTAATTATTTTTTTAGCATATGTTAAATTTGCATTTTTATCAAGCTTACCTTCTGATATACCATACAGTGAAGATGCTAGCTTTGTTCCAAACTTAGTGCTTATAGATTTAAAATCTGCATTAAAAGGAGCTATATCTAGAGATGATATAGATACTAAGCTTTCTAGTTTTTTAATATCTGAACCTATAATTTTAAACTTTCTAGGATCAATTTTAGATACTGTTTCTGAGTCTTCTCTAGCTTCCCTTTCATCTAGGGTCTCGTTAGAATCTTGAGCTACTATATCAAACGATTGACCTAATCTTACTTGTTGAACGTCTTTAGGTGCAAACTCTTGTTTATAAAACTTATTTGCTCTACCTGCTTTAAAAACATTAAACACGTAAGTTGTAAATGCTTGATTGTTTCCGTCTTTATCTATTGGTTTGTAGTTTTTTATAACGCTATCAAACTCTGTAGCAACAAACTGACTAGCATCATCTGCTAGTATATCTCCTTTACCTACGTTGTAACCCATTGCATCTATAGCGACAGATTGGTATTGTGTAAAAAAGTCAGTATATTTAGGACTATTCTCAAAAGCAGTAGGATCATTTTTATATTCTATAGCTAGTTTGTTAACTGTAGATTTATCAGAGTATTTTAAGCCTTCGTTTTTAAAGTCTTTTATAGCTTTTCTAGATCCTCTACTTAATTTACCTTTTCTAAAAGCAGCATTATTAGCAGCTAAATATTGTAAAGCTTTTTCAGGTGTATTTAAATTACTAGGATCAGTGCTGTTAAACACTCTAGTCATAAAACTATCTTCTTTTTCTATTTGAGCAACATCTTCGTAAGCATAAAGAGATTCTTGCATGTATTTAGTATACTCATCTCTATACTTTTCACTATTTTCAAAAGTAAAACCTTCTTTGTCGTATAAAGAATCAAGCATTTTAATAACAGAAGAATTTATAGCTCTTAAATTTTCATTTGAATCAGCTGCTTTTCTTAAATTTTCAGCATATAATTTTCTAGATTCTGGAGTTTTCATCCTAGCATCATCTATTATATGAGATATTTCATGTAATATAACAGTACCTGCTTTTATCTGTCCGTTCTCAATATCTATTTTTGCCTGAGCCGCATCTTGAGTTATTATAGTATTACCAACAACCATTCCATAAGTACCGTTTTCTCTAAATTTCTTTAAAGCGTCTTTAAATACAGGGTCTGTTTGTTCAATACCGTTGTTTTTTAAAAGAAGTATTAACTCGTCTTCTGTTTTGTACTCAGTGTATTTAATATTTTCATTGTCTTTAAATATTAAACTTGCAGCTCCTTTAACTCCTTCGCTTACTGCAAAAGCTCTAGACTGTTCTAACGCCATTAAATTACCTAATTCAGCGTATCTAACTTCTTTTTGTTTTTTATTTAAAGGTTTACCATCTTCTCTTATTTCGCTCTCTACAATGTTTACTATTTCAGGATTAGATTTTGCTGCTTTTTTGTTAGCTCTGTCTAAGCTTTCTCTAGCGTTATTTACAGCGGCTACAAGCTTATCTCTTTTAGTTTTTTCGTTGTATCCATCTTTGTTTGACTTACTAAGAATAGCATCATTAATCTTAAACACGTCACCTAGGCTTTGCTCAGCAAGATTTAAGTTTGTTTTTTTGTCTTTTATTTTTTTTGTTGTTGCATCTAAAGAGCTTAACTGTGTTTCAAAAAGCTTAAGATCATCTTTGCTTAATGTTTTTTTATGAGCAGATATAACTTCTGCTGCATCAACTTCAGACATACCAGGCATCACGCCTACAGATCTAAGAAATTGAGATCTAATTAATTCAGTTCCAATTAGTCTTTTAACATCTTTAGCTCCTAAGCCTAACATATCTATAGCTAGTCTATCAACTTCTAAACCTTGTTCCTTTAAGTTTTCAGCTATATCATTAAGTAAAAGCTTTTTTTGTTTACTACTTATATCTGAACTTTGTATTAAAGCGCTTAACTCATTAGTGTTTATTCTAAGACTATTTACTGTTTTTTCAAATTTCTTTGTAGCACCATAGTTTACTATACCGGAATAAGCAATACCTGGACTTTGAGAAACACCTAATGTTATTATTGTTGACATTAAAGTATCGTCCCAAGCACTAAAATCTAAATCCCTATCTAATATACCATACTCAGTAAGTAATTGCTGGCCACCATATATCAACTCTTCTTCTAATATTTCACCTGAACCTCTTTTTAGTAAAGGAACACCTATTAAGCTACCTATTTTAGAGAAATTACTTTTTCCAAAAGCATCAGAAATAGCTGATAAAGATGTTGGTGATTTAAAATCTTTAAAAAGTTTTATAGTGTTTGGCGCTGTACCTAGATATCTAGTGACTGTACCTTCTATTATACCGTTAGCTAGTGAAGCTCCTAATATTTGATCGTCACTTATTTCGTACATGGCTTTTGTTTTATTTATATCTCTCATAGTGTTAGTATAAGTGTATAAATCTATAAAACCTTTTTCGTAAGCATTTAAAGCAACCTTAGCCTGTTTATCAGCTGTTCCAACTATTTGTTGTTGGCTTTTTAAATCTCTATATGTTTGTGTACCTGATGATAAACCAAATAAACCGCCAATGGCATTAGCTGTCATAGCCGAAGATAATCCAGCGGCTGAACCAATACCACCAGTAGTTATAGCTAAAGCTATATTACCTGACTGTTGTCCTAAGGTTCTAAAAGCATAAGTAAGTGGATCACCGTCATCATACGTGCCCATTGTTTCATAATAATTGTTTTTTGCGTTTAATCTTTTTTGTTCTTCAACAGCCCATTCTGAATTAAACAAAGTGGGTATTGATAACGCTAGCCCAGCAAATGCATCGTTAATATCCTTAGCAACTAATTCAGGTAAACCATATTCTTTCATAGAAGTTCTAAAAACCTCAGAGTCAACAGGGTTTGCCGCGTAGAAATCAGTAAAATCACGCTTCATGTTATCTACAGTAGCCAAATAGTCTGTATTAAGATTTGCATAATCTTGCTGAAGTTTAAACATTTTTGACTGAGCCACCTCTAATTGTTTGCCTTCTTCTGTGTTTAGATTTCTATCATTTGTAACACTAAAAATAGCTTCTCCACTAGGAGTATAATCTACACTTATTTTTGTATCTGCTGGAGCTTCTTTACCTATTTCTTTAAGCTGCGTATTTAATACAGATGTAAGGTTTTTTTCGTAAATTTCAGGTAACGCTTTCTTTTTAGCTTTAAAATTTTCTAAAAATTCGTTTTCATTAGTTCTAAAAATACCTTGTCCTATTCTAATCAAATTTTGATTACCAGAACTATCCATTATTTTTTCTCCAATAGTTTTAGATCTATTGTACAATTCTTCAAGTTTAAAATTTTCTACGCCTTTAACATAGGTTTCTTTTACAAACTGCATTCCACCTAGTTCTTGTATTTTTAACTCAAGTTCTTTTGAAACATTACTTAGTATACCTTGATCTCCAAAGTAAGCCTCAACTCTTTCGTCTAAACTTCTATTTACCTTTTTAGGTTTAGCATCAACTTCACCACTAAATTCGTAAGTACCAGCGGCTTCTTGTCTAAAAATTTCTTCTAGTTCATTAATTTCATCCTCTGTTAAATCAGTGTTGCTAAGTTTGATTCCATTTATTATATCATCTTTAAAGTTATTTTCAAAATACTTTAAATTTAAAGATTTATCAGACTGTATTACTTTTTTTTCTTTAGCAACTTGTCTTGCTTGTTCTTCTAGGTAGTCACTAGTTACCTCGTAGGCTTGTTTTGTAATAACATCATAAGCGTTTTCACCTAAATCTTTTGTCATGAACTCAGTAAGTTGAGCTACGTTTTGTTTTGATTTAACAGTTTCTCCATCTTTTAAAACGTTATAAGAATAAGGTTGGTTTGTACCGTCTCTGTAAGATCCACTAGCTGGATTAATAGATACACTATAACCAGTTCCTTTTAAAGCTTCATTTATACTTTTATTATCTTTTGTTTCACCTAGTAAACCAGCTAATCCACCAAGATTGTTAATAACTTTTTCTTCGTTTGTTTGACTTTTAAAAACTCTATCTAATTCTTTTAAAACATCAACAGCTTCTTCTCTACCAGATTCAAAAAATGGTTTAAGGTCTAGTTCTACAGGTCCTTTACCGGGTATAGTTATATTTAAAGCGTTCTTTATTCCGGTAGTTTCTATAAATATACCTGGATATTTATCCATAAGAAACTCTTGAACCTCACCCTCTCCTTTGTTTATAATACTCAAAGGCTGTTCTATATTCATCTTTGAGTTTAATAGATTTTTTTCTAACTCTTTACTAGCATTTTTATAGTTTTGTTTTGCTATCGCATATTTGTTTCTAGATCCAAAAGTACTTAGCTTTTTTTCTTCTTTTTTAGTTTTTTCTAATTCCAATAAAGTATCTTCCAACTTGAATTCCAACCTGGATGTCTCGTCTATCTCCGTTGTCACAGGCGCATCCTTTACCGCAACAACTTCTGTCTTTCCCTCCTCAGCAGGTCTTAAAACAGTTCCAGTTCCAACTGGTTCTTTCTTCTTTAGTACAACGTTAAAAGAACTTAAGTATTCTTCTAATGTCATTTCTTCGTGAGCAGCGTATTCAGCAACTTGAGCTGCTGATATTTCTCCTAAATTAGGATGTATATAAATTGGATCTATTGCCATGTTTTATTAAATTTATTTTGGAAATCTTTTTTCTGCAGTTGCTTGGTCAAATGCCGCACCAACTTTGTCAACACCGTACTGAGCTTTTTTGTAGTATTGATACATACCGTTCTCATATTTAAGAATCGTTCCACCAGTTCCAGGTATTTCATAACCAACATCAAGAGATTCTGGATTATTATAAATAGATTTGACTATTTCTTTTTTTGCTAATTGACTTTCTGTTAATTTTGTTGGTGTACTACTACCTTTACCACTAGATCCTTTTTCAACAGAGCTAGAGTCTACATAGAAGTAATGCTCTTGTCCTGCTTTAATGTTTGTTATGTCAACGCCGTTTTTTTCTAATTCTTCTATTTGGTCTTGAGTTATTACTCTTTCCTCCATAGCTAAACCATTTACTTTTTGGTTTACGAATTTACCATCTGGACCTCTTTCTTGGCCTAATTTATAGTGACTAAGCATATCGTCTTGTATATACCCTTTAAAAATATTTGAAATATCTTCTTTGGTTCCTCCACCTTCAATTAACTTCGTGTATTCAACACCCATGTAACCCATTCTTTCTAGCTCATGAGCAACATCACCTTTGTCATCAGGACTTCCAGTTAAAACCATTTGAGCCAAAGTGTCTGCACGAGCGCTGACCTGAGTATCTACACCGTCTAAAAATCCCTTAACATTAACAAAAGTTAATACTTCTTTTTGACTTTGAGATCTTCCCCTTGTTTTAGTACCTGTTAATTCAGTTCTATACTGTTTGTTTAATTCTCCGTTTTTTATAGAACCATTTTCTTTGTTTATAGTATTAAAATCTAAACTTTTTATACTAGATTTTGCAGCAAGATTACCGTCCCACGATCCATCTGTTAAATTTCTCTTCCAAGAAACAACTATATTGTCACCAACAACGCTAACGTTTTCATTATTTTTAATATACTCATCAGTAAAAACAGTTGCTTGTGTAGAGCCTTTAGGTATCTGTATTTGCACATCTAAAATGCTATTACTTTTACCATCAACTTCATCTCTACCGTATTTCTTGATAGTTTTAACACCACCACCTACTTCTTTATTGTACAATGAGCTTGCTACTAAATAATTAGTATATTTTTCTCCTTCGTTATCACCAAACCAATAAGAGTCTTTATCACCAGAAAGTAAGGCATTAACAACTTCTTGATCTCCCATTACTACAGCACCTTCTTTTGCTACGTTTTTTAAATTATCTTTTTGATTATTAGCTAATTTAAGATATTTTTTTCTAGTTTCAGGATCGAGAGTTAGATTAGCATTAACTTCAGCCATAGCTTTTATTGATCCAACACCAAAGTCTTTATCAACCATAACAACTTTACCGTCAACTATATCTTCAACTTGATGAATTCCTCCATACATTTCATATTCTGAAAGATTTTTTGCTTGCTCTATTAAACCCTTAGGTTTACCCTCAGTTTCCATTAAAGAAAAATTAGAGTTAGCTAATTCTGTTTGCTTTATTTCAGCTTGTATGTAAGATTTTGTATATAGTTTTTGTTTAGCCGCAACTATATCAGCTTGCTTCTCTCTATTTTCTTTTATCACATCAAGACCTTTAGTCACAGCTTGAGTTACTTGACCTGCCGCTGCAGCCCATGCTTTTGAACCGTAGAGATCTTGTATTATTGTTGGATTATCGTATGCGCTCATGTTTTTGTTTTTTAATTTTTAGGAACCTATCTTGAAGGGCACTCCTGTATCTGCACCTACTAAGCTTGTTGCAGAATTTACAACACCACTTACAGCACTACCCCAAGCTTGTGCTTGCGCTTGATTTGCAGAGGCTTGATTTGCCATAGCTTGCTGTTCTTGACCAGCTGCTCTACCCAGGTCTTGGTTAGTTCTATTCTCTTTCATTTGTGTCTCAAACTGATTACCTGCAGCTTGTTGAGTCTGCATTCTTTGACCTTCTGATATTTGTACTCCTTGTATTCTTTGAGCTTCTTGCATTTGCATTTGCTCCATTTTTGATTCACCTTGAGCTCTTAATTTCTCGTTATTAACCTCTTGTTGTTCAATGCTTGCGGAAACACCTTTTTTACTAGCTAAAGCAGCTTGTGCTAAAGCAGTTGCTCCACCTGCACTAGCTCCTGTAGTAGCTAATGTTTCTAGCGAATTTGCTAAAGCCATATCAGATTGCTCCATTTGTATTTCTGAGGCTTGAGTGGCTACAGATAGATTTGCAAAAGGATTTGAAATCATGTCACTTAAATTAGTGGCTAAACTAGATAAATTTGTATTACCAGAATAAGGATTTGTTATAGCAACCCTACCTGCTTTTATTCTATCCATTTCTTGCCTAGCTCTATTAGCTGCTCTACCAGCTCTTTTACCGGCTTTATCTGCTTGGTTAGCTGCTACTGCGCCTCCTATTAGAGAAACTCCAGCGCCAACTACTGCACTTATTGCTGCCATATTATTTTATTTTTTTAATTATTTCGTGAGATGGATTACTATCCACCGTGTAACCTAGTTCCTTGTGCTTATCTATAAGACTTTTACTTCTGCCTATGCTAAGAATTAATTCAAACCCTCCTTCGATAGCCCATTCTTCTAGTGAAGATATTAGAAGTATTATAGCTTCTGATTTGTTTCTTTGTTCCGGATCAGATACGATCCATTCCATCCAGCATATTTTTGAATTAGTACCATATAGAAAACCAGCTACTAAAGGTTTGCCATCTCTCTCTATCATTATCCCTCCAGTTCCTTGTTCTGGAAGTAAGTTTCTAGCTAATGGAACCCAGTCTGGCCATGATTTCCACCATTCGATAATAGTGTCATAGTCTTCGTGAGTAAGTCTTCTTGGTATTAATTTCATTTGATTTTTAATAAGATGATTCTTTATAATTAGTTGATACTGCAAATAATTCGTTAGTTCCAGATGTAGCTGTGTTTGTAGCCTCTAATAAGACAGTTGCAAAAAATCCTTTAACACCTGATATTGATTTGCCAAATATAACTTCACCTTGAGTAAACGCACTTGTGTTAACAAGATCTGCAAAGTATTTATCTTCTTTTCTTTTAAATTCATTTTTAAGCAAACTGTTTTCCATTTGAGCTAAACTTAGTGGCATGTTAAAAACACTAACACTATTAGCTTGGTCTTCGTTTGTTACAAAACTAGTCATAGACCAGTTTGGTGCACCTTCATAGTTTATAGTTTGAAAAGTTTTAACTAAAGAAGGATTTGCATTAAAAATTGTTTTGATTTGACTAACGAATTGAGTTTTATAAAAGAAAGCTCTTGTTACATTAGTACTATAATGCTCATATATATCGCCTATTAAAACACTAGAACTATCATTAAATCTTTTTACTTTTTCTACCGACCTAGTTGTAGAATAAAAATTGTTTTGAATACTAAACATGTTACTTGGTACGTAACTATATCTACTTGTCCAGCCTCTAATATTTTCATCAAAACTAAGAGTCTCTGGTGTTAAAACATCTGATGATGGTTGTAATGAAAGCGTATAGCATTTGTTATGTATATCATAACCACCTATAGCTTTACCACTAGATAAAGACCCTAGTTGATCTCTAAAAAAGTCATACATACCATAGTTTGAAATTTCAGTCAAACCATCTTGAGACAGTCTTAAAACAGATCCTTGTCTTGCGTCTGTAAAATACTTTCTATATCCATACACTGCAAAGCTCTCTGGATTAGTAGAGATTCCAAATTCACCCGCGTAAGGTTGTATAGCACCAATAACAACATTAGATGTGGTTTGCACTGGCACTCCTTCTTGAGTGTATATAGCGTCTTTATCTATTAAAGCTCTGTTTACTTTTCTTTCTTGAAATATAGTTAAATTAGTATCTTCTGCATACAGTTTTTGTATACTTCCCTTTGAAGGATCTACTGTTCTAGTTATATCTTGTCCAGAAGGAAATTGATTAGATTGATTAATACCAGTTCTAGAATTAAATATTCCAGAATATATAATAGAATTACTTAAAGACTCTTGAGCGTTGTCTTCAGATACTAAAAAAGCTCTTGGAGATAAACCTGTTTGAACATTATTATACCCACCTCTTATCCTAGCTTCTTCAATATACCAGTTTCTATCCTGAATAGTAGAGGCTGCTAATTTTTTTAATACGTAAGTATTATAATACTTTATTTGTATCTGGAACGCCATATATGTTATTATTACTTGTTTTTTTAATTATTAACCTAGTTCGATGGACCTACTGCTGCCGCTGTACTAGTGGCTGTTGGTGAAATAGCAAAATTAGAACCTCCGACTGTAGCAGGATAGAAAGGTAATGATGGAGAATCTATAAGCGCCGCAAGATTACCTGTTGTTATTCCAGCTGTAATTGGATTTTGTCCAGGTGATGTTGTCTGGGTTGTCCAGAAAAAATCTATTCTTGGAGAAAAAACACCTGTTAATGCTGTTCTATTACCTGGAGGTAAATTATAACCTGGATCGGCAATACCACCAGATATACTAGCTGCGAAATTAACCACAGCACAATCTATAAAATCATAATTATTTAAATTACCGCCAGCAACGTTCTTTTGACCTGGTCTAACCCCTGCATTTATTAACGCTTGACCAGTATTAGAACCGTTATTAGGCGTGAAAGCTTTTAGCGGTATTAAAGTTCCAGTCCAATATTCATTAGGAGTAGATCCTCCTTGCTGTGGAACTAACGTATATACAGCAGCATTACCAATTGCAAAACCAGCCCCACCAGTGCTACCATCTAGCCTTTCGCCAATTTTACCACCACCAGTAGTATTAGCAGATGCAACATTACCTATACGAGCAGCAAATCCATTGCTACTTTGACCAGTAGGTGGAGCAACTGATAATCTAGCTACTACATAAACGTTTGAGGGTCTCCAATTTTGAATTTGACCTATAAAACGACCAGGACTTGCGCCTTGTACTACAGCTCCTATAGGTAGATTACTTACCATACTTGTGTCGTTAGTAGTAAAACCTGTTCCTGAAGTATAAAATGTAGTAGCTACTTGTGTATTATTGTAAGTTGCAGCAGCAACGCTATAGCCTATTGTCACTGTTGATGTAGCTCCTCTAGTATCCATTAATTGCATTACTATAACATAGCTAAAACCTGGAGTATTTAAATTGCCATTAACAGAATTTAATTGAAATCTCAATGAATCATTGACTACAACTTGTTGTGTAATTTTACCAACTTGAACTATTGCCGCAGCTGTAGTATAGTCTGTAGTTATATTAGTTGGACTAGTTGCTGATATAGAAAAAATACTCCATCCTTTACCTGTGGAAGGAGAAAAAGTTGTCCAGTTAGCGTCACCTGGAAAACCAGCTGAAGGATCTGATGCGCTACCATTATAACCTTGAGGAGAATTACTAGTTAAAAACAATGCTTCAGTATTTGGAAATCCTACAGGATTAGGACTAGCTGCATTTACTATAACAGGGTTATCGTTTACTAATTGCATGTTTATAGTTTGATCTACACTAACTCCTGCTGCATTAGTAAATCTTATCGTAGCTAGATATCTACCAGCAAACTCTAAATCAGTTCCTTGTTCGTTGATAGAACCAGCATAGAAAGTAGTTTCAGTTTGTATTTTGTAACTACCACCGCTAGATCCATTTTGAATAGAAAATCTTTTATCGGAATTTGATAAACCGTAATTAGTTTGATTTAAGTTTGAAGTACCGTAAGCGTAATTAAAAACACTTAATAATATAGCATTGTATGTAGTATCTACTACACCACCACTTGTTGGGAAAAAATCAGGTGTAACACGTGTTGCAATAGTTGCTGATTCTAAGAAAGTAGCTTCTGTAACACTTATACCATTTATACCACCTGTTGTATTTTGAATGTTATAATTTAAATCAGATATTAACCCTGTAGTTGTTGCTTCGTAAAACAATTCTAATTGAGAAACAAATGGAGTAGTTTCATAAACAGCTAAACCCATGGAACTAGGATATGGATACGATCCCGCTGGAGCATCAAATAAATCTTCAGTAACACCTATCGCTAATTGCGTAGATATTTTAGCCACATAAGGCTTGGTGTCAAAGTCATATATACAAAATGGATTACCTTTGTCAGCTGCCGCGGCTGTGAAATCTAAACTTGGAAAAACATCACTAATAGTACCAATTAAATCTACATCATCTGCAGAAGTAGATGGATCAAATTGAGTGTTTCTATATACAATACCAGCATCAGTTACAGCTGTAGTGTTTGTAACTCTTCCAAATAATCTTTCATCACTAGTAAACTGATTCTGCAGTGGACCAACTTCTTGCAGGTTTCTAGGTATTTTATTTATATTGTCAGATATTAAAGTTGTAAAAGCAGTTTCACCTTGCTCTAGAATAGAACCATTTATTGGATAACCATTTACGATACCTGGTAGATATACATTATAATAATCTTGTTGTTGTTGCTTAACGCCTATTCTAAAACTATAAAATCCTTCTACGTTTATGTCATAAGTAGCATACGTTCTAGGTAAGTCGTTAGCTACTAAAGCAGGCTCTGGTCTTCCTGTTCCTGTTTGATCAAATAAATAATTTTTTGCAACCTCTCCGTCAGTATATAATTCAACAGATGTTACAGGATTAAATAAAGGAGTTACAACTTCTATGTCAACATAGTCAGTAAATAATCCTTGAAAAACTTTACCCACAGCAAATTGCCTTGTGTAAGTTACAGCAAAGTTAATAAACAAAGGTTGAGCCTCTAATTTAGATCCAGTTTCATATTTATAATATCTTTTCGATGTAAATAATATCTCAAATTTAATAACATTTCCAAGATCTGCAGCTGAAACAAGAGTTACTACAGGATTACCAGCTCCATTGGTAGCTATAGTATAGTCATCAGTTATAGTTAATAATTCAAAACCATTGTTTCTATTTCTATAAACATTGTAAGTATTAGCAGCAGCACCAAAATCTTTTAAACCATTAAAAGTAAAAACATCTTGAGCAGCTGTTGCTGTTATAGATTGTGTTGATAAATCTCTAAAAAATATTGGAAAAGTTAATTGACTAGGAAGTATAGTGTAATAAGTACCTTGAGCATAAGCTCCTGGATAGCCACTAACATTATTTGCGTTTGCGGTTTCAGGTATTAAACTATTAAAATTAAGATTTAAAGTATCTCCTAACCAACTAGCTACAGATGAATTAAAAGAAACATTGCTGTAATCAACAAATACATTTGATCCAGGTTGTGGGTTTCCAATTGAATCTAATAAGTTATCATAATTAGAAAGTATTATATCCGTTTGTCTTCCAAACTTATCAGCAAGTATTAAACCTACTTGATAATTTCTATTTTGCTTTATAGAATGTTGAGGATATTCTTCAAAATTTTGAACAGATTTTTCTTTTGTATCAATATAGTAATCTAAACCTTTTTGACCGCTTTTTCCTTGAACAAAATTACCATACATTACTCTGTTACCAGAAGTTTCTTGTGCTAAAGAAGTAACTGGAACTTTATCAAAAACTCTAGCAGCTTCATTAGGTGGTAAGGTTTTAATAGGCAATGTTGATTGATAGTCGTATTGATATACGTTAGTGTTGTTTAAACTATTTATAAATGTTTGGTCAATTACAACAGATTCTAGCACTTGATAAGCCTGTCTGTCTGATTGTTTAAATAATATATCTATACCTTTTATTTTATAATCTGTTAAAACATTTAAACTAGGCAATTCTATGTTTAACACAGCGTTGTTTACAATATTTTGCATGAACTCTACTACCGTGGAAACAAAAGCTTTAGTTTCGTCATCATTTAAAAATTGGCCTTCTTGTTCTGGAATAAAAACATCTTGACTAAAAGGTGCTACAACAGAATACTCGTTGTCATCAAATTTAAATCTATAACTAAATTTTACAAATTTATCTGTTAAGTAATCTGGATCACCATTCCAACCATTGTAGTTAGTATTTTTTAAAAGTCTAACAGAATAACCATTTATATTATTAGCTTCTGGAGCTGCTGTTTCTAATGTAACGTTTTGATTAGTTGAAGTCATTACGATATACCCACCTGTAGCACCAATAGGAGGACCAACAGCTGTATCATCTTTAGCCCAAAGTCTAGTTTGAGTTCCTAGTCCAGCAAATCCAGCTACATCTCTATATCCAGAAGCTAGAACATTAAAACCTGTTGTATTGGTTCCAGGATTAGCATCCCAAGTGGTTGTTGATTTTAATCTTGCAGCACCACTACCTATTATGTCAGTCGTGTATACGTTTTGTTTAATAACTTCAAAACCAATAGGAGCTAAATTTCTAGTATCTTCAATAGCATATCTATTATAGAGTTTACCATATTTAATACCATTTGCAAAAGAATTATTGTAATAACACCACGCGCCTTGACTATTTGCTGCAGCATTATTCCAGGCTGTAGAATCTTGAGCCTCAGGTATAGCATCACCATTTCTATATCTAGAAGTGTTTAAATTTACAGCTGAAACGTCTATTGAATTTATTGTAGTTTGAAGAGGATCACTAGCATCAGACATTGTTGATGGTTTAGTTGAAGCTGTAGATCTTAAATCTATAAACTCTGGTGCTTTATATGGAGCAAACTTAGCTACAGATATTTGATCTTCATTATCGTAGTATCCAAAATCTTTTGTTATATTTATTTTCCTAGGTTGATTTCTATTATCTGTAAAAAATAATAAATCTTCTATCAAACTTATACCTGTAACAACAGAGTTTTTTGAAAAATTCAACCAATAACCAGATACAAGCACTTGACTAGAATTACTAGCTGTATTGAATACAGATATACTACATATAGCAGTTATTGGCGCTTTTCCAACACCATCAAAATCGGTTGTAAAATAATAAGCTAAAGCTCTAGTTTGATCTGTGTAAACCCCTATAATTTCTTGGTTTATTTCCGAACTAGTTGGTACAAGTGGTATTCTTTTTTCATTACCTAATATGGATTCTAAAGCACCAACATCACTTCCTTCTGATCTAGATACAGCTATGTTTAAAGCATCTCTATATTCGTTATTTGGTACAAGTCTCTCATCTAAATCTTTGTTCATTTTAGATTTGATGAAACTGTTTTTAGCTTCTGCCATGTGTTATGATTTTATCCATTTAGATTTACCTCTCATAACTTGAACTATTTCATCTAGTTTTATGTTAGATAATCTTATTTTAGCGTTTCTTAGTTTAGAACTTTTATCACGTCTAAGTCTTTGTACTATATACTCAGGTTGATTAATTCTAGTAGAGATTAAAGCATGTAATATATAAGCATACATTGCATCTTCAGCCATTTTAGGTACTCTACTATCTAAATCAAAAGCTAATCCATCTGATATATACTCTAATATTATTAATTTATCAACCATGTCGCTTGAGAACGATATTTTACCTTCTCTTTCGTTTAGATTAAAATAACCATTCATTTGAGCATATTGCGGATCCATACCATACATTTGACCAAAACCAGATCCTATAGTACTACCTAAGTCTCCCCAGTTATAAGCCCACATATCGTTTGTAAATTCATTAGTAAAATTACCATTAATAAACTGCTGATTAGCTTTGTGCCATCTTTCTTGTGTTATAGAAGTACCTTCTATATCGTTACCCCATTGATCTTGTGTAGGTATACCAGCTGAGTCTTGAGCTTGAGTATAATAAGGACTTGTTGTTAAATTATTTGTTGGATACAAAGGGCGTTTAACACCTAAAGCATCTATTGATGATATATTTACATAATTAACATAATCTTGTGGTAGAACTATAGTTAATTCATTAGGCACACTTAGCTCTGCTTGTTTTATACTTTTTAAAGTATCATAACTAAACTCTTGCATTGCTCTTTTAGTATGAAAAATTACATCAGTTCTTTTAACATTGGGTATTAATTTGCTTTGACCAACATAAGCAACCATGAAATTACTAATTATGTCGTTTAATTTAATGTAAGAATAACCTCCGTAGTTATCTTCAACAGTTTGACCATAAGCTTTTTCAGCTTCATTAACAGCGTATTTACCACCAGTTAATATAGTTAGTTGAACTACTATAAAAGCGTTAGCCACAGGCGAAGCTTCTAAAGTTATAGTCTTATCGTTGGTTACTGTTAATTTAGTAATCCATTGACTCCATGACCCAGCTAGACCAGTTGAACTAGTGTATACTTTAAAATTGTTTAAACCATAGTCTACGTTGCTAGGATTCCAACTATCAACATTTCCTAATATTAAGTTGCTATCAAAGTCAGTTATAAAAACCTGGTTAGCTGCAACATCTGCAGCTCCTCTAAATTCCTGTGAACCTTGATAGTATTGCTGAGAGTTTTCTGTTACTATCCCGTTATTTGTTGGTTGTATCGCCATTTTCTATTAATTTCTTTCGTTTTGTTGCTCTTGAGCTATTTCGCTAGCTGCAGCTTGTACTATAGTTGGGTCCTTTATTACAATACCTGCGTATAACAATATTTGTATTATTACATTAACCTGTTCTGTTATGTCTAATTCAAAATTAACAGAAGTAGTTGGATCCCATACATAGTAACCAGATGTAGATGTAAAATTCCAACTTGGATTTGCTGGTTTTTTAATATAAGTCGCTTGAACATTTAGGTTAATTGTCTGAGGATGTATAATTATTTTTTTCCCTTCAAGTAAGTAAACTGGAAAATGATCACTAGGTTTACTTATAGGAGACATGTTTAACATAGCTAATTCGTTTCTTTGAACAGGTTCTACGCTTCTATCATCTCTATATAATACAGTTCCTAGTTTATAAAAGTCTTGTGGGAATAAAGTTATTACTATATTGTTAGCATTACCAGTTGGTAAAGAACCAGCTGTTAAACTAAGCACTCCACCTGCAATAACGAAGTCAGTATAAGGATTACCAAGATACGTTAGTACCACAGTGCTGTCTTCTACTTGACTTTGAGTTATAGTTGTTAGTGGATATGTTATTTGATTTGTTACAGTGGATATTAATTGAGTTCCACCTGCAGCGCCTGAAGATGTTGGCGTTGTAAAAAAGGCTGGTTGAGTAAGTGTAGCCGCGGTAAATGTACAATCACCTATGTCTTTAAAAACATCAAGTTTTTCTTGTACTGATTTATAGCGATTACCGTATTCACTATCATTTTGAGGCACGCGCATCTGTTGATTAACAGTTTCGAAATAAGTGTCTATTATATCAAGTTGAACTTGAGTAGCTAACTTATTAAACTCATTAGGTGTAAGATAACCTCTTTGTTCCTTATTTACTATTAACAAGACTGTTTTATAAACTTGATCTACGTTTATTGCCATTTTAATTTGTTTATTATAATATAGGCCCGAATTAACGAGCCCTATATTAGTATTACATGTTATTTAAGTTTTTTCTCGATAGACTTATATATTTCTACACCTTCGTCTGTTTTCAAGAAAGCAGCAAATGCTGCGTAAGGATTTTCTTCAAATGGAACTGTCATTAATTTCTTTTTATTACTAGCCCAAGTGAACGTACGTTGATCTTGTGAAAGTATTATTATCCTAGCCTCAGCTGCTTTAATACCAAAGTTTCTTAATTGAACATTTTCATCTTTTGCTAATTCCATAAACAATTGTGGATTTGATTTAGCAAATAAAAGTAAATCTCTTTTAATTTCTTTAGAGCTTAATTTATTAACGCTTGATCCCATTTCAACTCTAAGAACTGCTTCAGCTTGGTCAATGTCCATACCTTGTGCGGCTAATAGTGCTTCAATTTCCCATTCAATATATGCTAATTCAGATATAGCATCTTCTTGTGGTTTAAGTTCTTTAAACCTATGTTCAGCTAATGGATGATATAAAGAAAGCATTTTCTGTAGGTTTTGTTGAGTTTTTGGAACGGATAACGTACCGTCTCTAAAAGTTATATGACCCATTGTTGCTTCACCTTTTTGCTCGTCCACAAATACTGATGATTGGTTTGTTGCGTATTTTAATTCTCTTTGTTCTCCTAATGCTTCATCAAAATAAAGCAAAGGATGTTTTCTAGTATGTTTACTAGGTATCGTGAATGTTAATGGTGATTCATGACCTGTAAGATAGTAATTTCTATCTTTAATTTCCCAACCTTCTAGTTGAGTTGATTTTTGTTTTGACATAATATAATATAATTTAATAGTTTAAAAAGTAATAATTACCCCCGTGTTTAAAACGAGGGTAAGAATTACATTAGTTTTGAATCCTTAGATTCCTTTGAATAACACAAAGTTATTCGCAGCTTGAGTTACTAAACATCTTTCTGATAAGAAGTTTACTTCCATTGCATCTAAAGATGAAGTGAAAGCACCACCTACAGAACCAGTTAACCAAGACTTCATACGTCTGTCATCAGCTTGTGAAGCTCTATAACGAACGTGTAAGAATGGTCTTCTAATGTTTGTTCCTAAGATTTGATCATATACCGTAGAAGTTCCAGCAGGAATTAATACACCTTCAATAGATGCAGGTCCTACAATTGCTCCACGAGTAGAAGCATCATTTAAATATTTCCAGTCAGTTTTGTAGAAATCATAAGATCCACGTCTGAAACCAGAAAAACCTAAGTTTAATGCCATTTCTTCAGAATTTTCAAATAATCCAAAAGCAGTACCTCCAGCGAATCCACCAGAAATTGAAGCTAACATATCGTCAAAATCAAGAGCAGTAGATCTGTTCAAGAATAACATGTTTTCTTCGATTGCTCCTTGAGTATCTAAGTTTTTTAAGATAGCATCAAAAGAATCTAATCCAGCAGCAGCTGTAAATCCTGTTTGTACATTACCTCTTGCTTGAATTGCAGCAAATAAACCTTGAGTACCTCCAGATTGATTTGTTAATAGAGCAGGTCCACCAACTGATAATTCACCTTCAACCATTGCCATTTCTAAGTAATCTTCGAAACGTAATCTTGTTTCAGATTCAGCTTTTAAATACCATAAGTATCCTCCAGTTCCATCTTCAGTAGCTACTTCTACCCAACCGATCTGAGCAGTGTCAGAACCATTGATAGTATAAGTACTTCTAATGATAATAGGAGAATTGTTAAACTGTGTAAAAGCAGGATTAACAGTAACCATAGGGTTGTTTGCAGCAGCATAAGTATTTAAACCAGCTCCAGCATTACCTGTTGAAGTTCCTTTTTGGAAATCTGAACCATATACAAATATTTTGATGCTAGCAGCATCTGCTACACCAGCAGCAGCTAAAGTAGCAAAACCATAAGGTTCTACAATTAACTGTCCTGGATTACCACCACCACCAGCTACTCTAGTGTCAGAAGATCTTACAAAACATTTAGCTTCTCCACCAAACTGATCCATAACAACTATTGTTGCTCCTGGAGATATTACGTTTAGTATTGGATTTGCTACTCCAGCAGCAGTTACAGGAATTGTAATTGTTCCAGCAGCTGATACAGAAGTACAGTTTTGATAAGCAATGTGTAATCTATTTTGTTCTGACCAAATTACTTGATCAGATGTCATTGGCATCTCAGCCCCGACCATTCTTAGGAAACCAGATAAAGTTCTGTTTCCATATCTTTCTACCTCTGCTTCGTAAAGCTCTGGTAAGTATTGTTGTGCGAAATCGTTTTGACCACCTGTAAAGTTAAGGTAGTTTGACTGCAACGGTAATTGTGATGCACTTGGTACGATTGAACCAAATTGTGGAGCTAATGCCATAATTTTTGATTTTAATTAGTTAAACTTTCTTGTTTTAATTTTTAATTTTGATGAGTCTAATCCACTAATTGCTTTTACTTTTAATCCATTTATAAAGACATTTCCATCGGCAACTTGCCTAGGTCCGTCTTGAGATGGATTCTTAGATCCACTAATAACGTTTTTTACGCCATCAGCTTTTCCTTGTTCATAAAAATGACTAGCGAGCTTATCCGCATTCATAGCAGCATACATTGCTTTGTGGTAACCAGCTGGATCTACTAAACTACCTTTGTCGTCAGTATACTTACTAACGAAGTTGTTTACATCCACCTGAGTTTCCCCAACTTTATTAGGATCTTTAATACCATATCTAAATTTTTTATCTCCAACATTAAAATCAAAACCTTTGAATTCATTGCCAAATAATTTTTTAGTACGGTCTCTAAAATCACCATGTAATTGTGTTGCAGTTTCCTGCTGCTGTTTATATTGGTCGTAAAAACTTATAGCCTCTTGCTGTTCTTGAGTTACGCCTGGTCTCAACTTGATCTCATCGTAATATTTACTCTTTGAACTTTCTAGATAGTTCTTAGCATTTGCAACCTCTTCTTTAAACGCAAGTTTTTTCTTACGTATTTCTCTAGCTTCGTCTACATCTTCGTCAAACTCAAAATTGTCTTCCATTAGGAAACCAATCTCTTCTTGATCTAAATGAGGTTTAGCTTTTGTATAATATTCTCTTAATACATCCTTAGGACTGTGATTACTATAGTCTTTATTTAAAGCTACATAATCTTGAACAGTTCCACCTGTTTCTTCCATAAAAGAAACTAGTTTTTCGATGTTTTCTGGTAACGGTTTTCCAAGGATTTTTTCGTCTCTTTTAGCCTCCGCTACTTCTTTAGATATTTGAATTAATTCTTTTTTATCTTCTTGTGTTATTTCTTGGATTGGTGAAACTTCTTCAATAACTTTGTTGGGCTCTGATACTTGTTCGTCCACTCTAACGCTATCTCCGGTTTGTTTTTCCACATCCATCTTCGTTGTTTCTCCGATTTGAATGGCATCGTCTTCCGTTTTTAAAACCTCTACAGGTACTTCTACCTTTATAAGATCAGGCGTTACGCTTGCCGTTGCTTCTGGTTTTGTTAAATCTACCTTAATAACGTCATCGCTATTGGTATTACCTAAGTTTTTAGGTTTTCTTTTTTTAATCTTAAACTCGCCTTCTTGTTTAACGGGTTCGTTGTTTTGTGTTTGTTCTGACATGATAAAATATTATATAATTATTAAATAGTTAACTAGGCGGCATCATATTTTGTAAACCAAACGTGCCTAGTTGTGATGAATCTGTTCCTCCTTCAAAATCTACAGGAGCAGAATCGTTTTGTCGTTGATTTATTAATTGACTTTGTTGAGTTCCTTGTAATTTAACTCTTTTGTCTTTTCTATTTTCTATTTCTTTTTCTTTTTCCCCTTCAACACCTAGCTTTATTTGAGCTAATTGTTTTTGATATTCAAATTCTTGGGCCATCAATTGCTTTTTAACTGAAAGCTCTGTCTGCATTCTTTCTATTTCAAACTGAGACTTAGCTTGTTCGACTTGCACTTGAGATTGTGTTAAAGCTTGATTTTTTTGAACTTCAGCCATAGCAGCTGCTTCTGAAGTTTGTGCATTTGCCTGTGCTTGAGATTGAATCATTTTTTGTTGATTAGCTTGATCTCTTTCTAATTTCTTAGTTCTTTTTTGCTTTAATAATTGATTAGCTAATTTTAAATTCTTTATTTGACGTATATCTATTGCGTCTTCTAAATCAATACCTTGGTTTTGTAAAGATATTTGTATATTATTTTCTAATTGAGCTTTGTCTTCATCATCAGGTTCTAGTTCTAAATAAATACCAAAATCATGTAGATTTAGATTAGAAACTTCTTCTAATGTATTAGTGTTGTATAATGATATACTTTCTATTAAAGCGTTTTTAGTTAGAGGAAAGTTTAATACATCAACCATTTTTAGAGATATGTTTTCACATATTCTAAGAGCTAAAAACAAACTACCTTGATTAATATGCTTAGTAGCTATATTAGATTGATTAGCGGCCATCTTAGCTATACCTACTAAAGCGTCTTTGTCTGGTAAACTACCATCACGAGCTTCATTAAGTCCTGTTACGTCTCTAATCATTTGTAGATAGTAGTTGTAAGTCATTATAAGACTTTGTAACTTAGCACTACCCGCGGATGATGTTAATTCTTGAATAGGTACTTTACCTCTATTTAATTCACCGTCTTGTGTTAGTGATCTACCAACAATTGAACCAGTTTGAAAATACATGTTTAATGCTTCTGCTGGATTATAGTTTGTACCATTACCAAGATCAACTTCAGCTAGACCATCCATATCTAAGAATACACCATCTGGTACCATCCTAGATAATACTTGTTGCATTTTTAAATGTGTTATTTGAATCATGTCTGCAAAACCAGTTATCTTACTGACTATTGATTCTATACGACCTTTGTACATTCTAGGTGCGCATATAGCGTAATTCATTTCAACTTTTGTACTATCCGAAGAAGGTCTTGTCATATTCTCAGCCAATTCCCATTTAAGCATTGTATTAGTACCTAAAACTTTTACTCCTGAATATAACACCTCTATACTTCTTGAAACTTTATCATAAGTATCTGCTTCAGGAGGATTAAATTCGTCTGTTTTTTGAATAATTTTTTCTAAACCATTATCGTTGTATTTTAATTTAAATACTTGGTTCATATATGTTTTATACTCAAAATACATTATTTGCACTGTGTTGGCATCATAATTACCCCAACCAGTTATATATTGTCTATTACCTGGCATCTCTTGTATTCTCTGAAGTTCTTTGTCAGATATATTTGGAAATTGTTTTTTAAGTTCAGGTATTGTAATTGATTTTACTTCTCCAACATAATATATGTCTTCAAAATTTGGATCATCAGTATATGAGTATATGATATGAGCTGGATCAACATAATCAACAACTATACCATTTGATTTGTTAAAGCTAGTTTTAGAACAAGCTATACCACATACAACTAAGTCTTCGTTTAGTCTTCGCTTAGTTAATGGCCATCTATTTTTTGCTAGTGTAGTTGTTATTGCTTCTTCCTCTGCTATCTCTATAGACTGCTTATAAGAAAGTTGCATATGTAATTCTAATTCTTCTTTAGTTTTAGGTAACTGCTCTGTAGGTATATTTGATTGAGTCATATCTATACCAAGATTGTCTTTAGCCATTTGCATAAGCTCTTGAGCATACATGTCTTCTGCAATAGCAGCAGCATAATTGGTTCGTTTCTTTACTGATTCAGGATCTTGAGAATAAGCTTTTATATCAAACTCTTTATTAGAAATACCATTAACTACTATATCAACAAACTTAGATATTACAGGAACTGGCTTCCAGTCTAAATTTAAATAAGACAAATCGCCATTAATAGACAATTCATCTTTATATTTTTGAACAGACTGTTCTCCTCTTGCGTATAATCTAAGGTTATGAAAATTATTCCAACTAGTAAGATATCTATTACCATTAGTTCTACCTTGGTTAAACCACTCTGTTTCAATAGCAGATGCTACTTGAGATCCATACTCCCATGAAGCTTTTTCCGCGTCTGGTACTACCTGACTTGGAAAAGCACTATTTGAATTAGTATATATTTTCATTTATTCAATTATTTGTGATAATGTACCTTCATTATTATATTTTTTAAAACCTAAGCTATACGAAGGTCTTTTAAATTCAGGGTTTGGTTTATATTTATTCTTATTACAAGCCATTATAGCTAATCCAGAACTAATAGAAGCATCATGAGAAGTTCTATTGTTAATATTAAACTTAGCCCAATCTTCTAATGTTCTTTGAAAATATACGTCTCCATAATTCCCATCCTCTTTTAAACCAACATGATCTTCTATGTATGATTCTATTGCAGCTGCGTGAGCCTGCTTTATATCTTCACTAGAGTTAGGTATTCCACCTATCTCTCTTTCTGTTGTAGATAGTTTATTATATTTCTTATCAGGTCTGTTTATTGAGTAACCTCTATAACCTCTTCTTTTAAAATAATACAATAATCTAGGTTTATTATTTTCAGCCAATATAGGCATTCCATAAAACACACAAGCCATAAGAACATCTTCGAAAAATATCTCAGCTGTTTGTGGTCTAGCAATATATTCTAAAAAGAAATGATTAGGTGGAACGTGGTCCATACTAAACTTAGTTAGTCCAGTGAGAGATCCATTTGATCCTCTATTATCTACAGTACCTGATATATCATAACTATCACATCCAAAAGCACCAGCGTGTTCATTGCCAGGCCATTTTAAGCCATTTTTAGATACAACTTTGTTTTGCATATCCATAGAAGGTATCCAAGATACAAAAAATCTACCTTGTTTACTTGGTTTAAAAATAACTTTAGTATCTTTAACACCGTTTAACCAGTGAAAACCACCTTGTGTAATTATACCGCTATTTTTTAAATCTGCGTTCCAATCTATTTGCTGATATATTTTAGTTAAATTAAATAGAGAAGATTTAGCTTCATCTCTGAAAGCGTGTTCTTCTGTTCTTGGAAACTGTCGATAAAATTCATTAAGACCGTCTTGATCTTCTTTCAAACCATCAACTTCGTTTTGCCAATATTCTATTACACCTATTTTTATTTTTGAACCATGGGGATCTTCGACGGGTTTTTTTGGTGTATCGAAGACAGGTAAGCCATAAGAATCAATGTATCCTTCGTAGTTCCATTCCATAGGAATGAACAAAGAATAGAGTCCTGAGCGAGTCTGCCCATTGGAGTTTCGTTTAGTAACGTCCGAGTCATTGTATAGTCTTTTAAAATTTTCACCACCTTTATCTAACGAGTTAGAAGTTGAACCCATCATGCATTTACCAATTATTTTACTACCTAATCTTAATGTTGTCTTTGTAACCCTCCAATTGTTTAGAATATTATTTGGTCTTTCCCATTTACCACTTTCGTCATGAACAAGAAGTTTAAGTTTTTCCCCATCATAGGAGTTATCACCTGTGTTCTTCCAGTCGATAGTTGTGTCCAAACCGGTAATAGCCTGTAAGGTTTCATTGGCTTCAAGTTTACGTCTTGTAAATTTACTAGCGGGTACTCTATAGGCCAATTCGGTTTTAGGTCTGTCCATACCGTCTTGTATTGGTTTAAAGAAGAACGGGTAGTTGACAGATATTGGTACGACTTTGTCGGTAAACATCTTCTTAGCATCAGGACCAGATTTGGACAAAATTCCAAAACGTGAGTCTGTTGATATGGTAGCCATGTCGACTGTAACTCCGGATGCCATAAATGAAAAACCTGAACGTCTATTCTTGAGATATGACATGCCGTAACATCTAAAGTCTGCAACACAAGCGGCCCAGAATATGAAAAATTGGCGATTGGCTTCTCGAAAGTCTGGCTTCCCAACATCAATCTTGGCCCACTGCAGGTACATGTAATTAGAACCAGTAACGTAAGTAGGAACACCTTTGTTATAAAACCAAAAACCTTCTTCCCTATATTTGAACTCCTTATCAATGTAGTCATACCATTTTTCCTTAAAATCAATTGGGTATTCTTCCCAATCAAATATTGTTTTTATCCTACTTAAAGCTTTAGGCATTTGAACTCTTTCAAATCTATCTGACTCAAACTCAGTAACATATTTTGGTTGCTTAGGTAAAGCTATTTTAAGATTTTGTATCTCATACACTTCTCCTATCTCGCCAGTCTTGCTTATTATAACGACATCGTATTCTTCATTATAACCGTATTCCCATTTCTTATATCTATTCTTATGTTTTAAAGTTTTAGAATCGATATAATCGTGCAATACCTTGTATAAAGTTTGCTTATACATTATTTTGATCTACCTTCAGCAAAACCCTTAAAAGATTTTTCTTCTTTTTCTTCTTTAGGTTTATTGTTTAATAAATCTTCTTCAGTTTCTATTCTTTGAAGTATTTCAAAAGCATCAAATATAGCTAGTTTTTTTGTAGCTGCAGCGTTCTTAAGTCTATCAGCTGTTATATCATCATCACCATCAACTATAGGTTCCTTAGCTACCTTTATAAGTTCTTCAACTGCTACTTGCCCAGCTAGGATTATATTCAACTTGGTTTTCTTTATTTCCATACTTAATTACGATATCATTAAATTTCATACAATATAAACGCTCTTTCTCTACTAGAAAGTCGTATTCTCCGTAAGGTGTATAACCGACTGTATCCCCTTCTGTTATTCCTAAAGCATCTAAGGAACTATTACCTATTTTTAATATACCAATAAGTTTTTGCTCTTTAGTGTTATCTAAGTTATCCTTAGACTCTAACGGTTTGATGAAACATCTATCATTAATAGATTTCCATTCATTATCTTTCTTATAAAGATACACTTGATCTAGTGCGCAGAAATACATGCCATCAATAAAAGATGATCTGCTTTTCTTCTTTATGCCTTTAACATTGTAAAAAGTCCTAAATACATTGTGATGTATAATTATGAAATCACCTTTTTTTATAGGAGTTTTAAATGCTTTTGGCACTTCTATAACTTCTGCTAAATTGTTGACAAATTTAAAACTTTCTATTTTAGTATTTAATACAATTTCTTTATCACCAACTAAGATTTTATTGTCGTATTCTTTTCCAACAGGTCTAACTATAAAGTCGTATAAACTTCTCATTAATACTCTAAATCATATTCAACTGATATTGCCATATTAGAATTAAACTTCTTCCATGGCAATACTTCGTTGTTTTTTTTAATATGTATATTATAAGATTTATCAGAATTATCTAGCAATATGTGAGATATTTCATGACCTCCATAAACTTGCTGTCCTACTGAATAATGCATTGCATCATTTTTGTAGTCGGATCCAATGCTGATCTTTCTAATATTATTTGTCATCTTCTTTTTCGATGTCAGTATAAGATCCATCTTTCAAATCAATGTTTACTTGACCATACTCTTTTTCTAATTCTTTTTTAGTAACATCTATTTCATCTGAAACTTCTTTTATTTTAGAATGAATACTCATTTTTTGAACATCCATTACACCTAAATTTCTTAATAGTTCATTTAGTTGATTTTGTTGTTCAGTTACTTTTTTTAATTGATCTTCTGTAATCTTTTTTGGTAATTCTTTTACTTTACTCATTATTAAATTTTATTTAATTGTTAAACTTACTTATTATTATTACTTATTGTTTTGAATTTTTCCACTCCACGAGAACCAAAATAAGCTATATAGACAGTTGTTAATAATTGTTTTAACAAACCTATCCATTCTTGCTCTACTGTAAAAGATATTTCATGGTGACTATCTACCCATATAAAGGCAACAGCCATAACAGACAAGAAAATCAAAGCCATAGGCCTTGTGTTTTTACTAAGCCATGAATCGCTCTTCATGTCGCTATCCCAGCGTTTACTTATTTCAACTTCTGCATCATTACTAGCTTTATCCATTATCTCTTGGATTTGCTTTTTAATCAACAGCTTTTCCTCCTTTGTAGTAGTTAGCTTATCAATGGCGTCACCAACTTCTTTGATGACACCACCTGTAAGCCATTGAATTATCTTCTTCACCTATTTGTAATCTTCTTCTGTAAAAACGCCACCTTCAGTACCAGCTCCTTTGCCAAGTCCTTTTGGAAACGCTTTAGTTGCTTCATCTCTTCCTAACGCGGGTTCAGCGGTTCTTCGTGCGTATGAATTTGATGCAGCGGTTATTCTATCTGCAACATCTTTACGTAAAGGAATCTTACCGTCTTTTGTATATCTTTTGACTTTTGCATTTGACATATTGGTAGAATCTTTTTTAGACTTTATTAGAGCAGCTTGTTTCTCAGCATTTCTTTTACTTCTGCGATTTGCGTTTTTCTCTACTCCTTTTGCTTTAACTTGATTCTTCGTATCTTTACCAATAGTTGTTGTTTTTGACTTGGTTGTTGAACTAGTAGAGCTAGATGATTTCTTTTTAGATTCAACTACAGGTTTAGCTGTAGATTTTTTCTTCTGCCCAGCATTATATGCATCTCCTGCAGCTGAATAAGCTTCTAAAGAACCATATTTCTTTTTCTGTGCATCACCATAAGTTTCTTTATAAGTGGGTTTTTTCTTGCTAGAAGCGGACACTTTAGATTTAGTCATTGATTTTGTACTAGAACCACTTCCACCACCTGAGTTCTTACTAGTAGTAGTTTTTTCTGTATAAGAAGGTAATTTATCACCGTCCATTACGTCTTTACTTTGATTTAATGGAGATTGAAAACTCATAGGAATTCCTCTACCTGTTCTTTGCATTGGGCCACGACCCGGATTCATTTTAAATGCCATTTTTTTTGTTTTTGTGTTTGGTTTGTTTTAAATTATTTTTTTGTAAAATATAGTTATATCAATCGAGCCTTTTATAACTCTCTTCATAGTAAACTCGTCTATTGATATCAGTTTAGATGTAACAGCGTAGTCATTTCTTTTAACATAATGAGTTGAAATTAAATAATCATAATCTTGTTCTAAGATTTGCTCATGAAATTCTTTGTTTGAAGCAAAACTAACATTGTAAACGCTAGTTACTTCATCATAGTCATCAACCGTTATTATAGTTAAATATGTAGTGCTATCGTCAGTGTTTTTCCAAACACCTTCTAAATTTGATACATGTTGTGCATTTGTTATAGATGTTATAATTAATGCGATAATTAATAATAATTTTTTCATTTGATTAAATTTTAAGTTCGTATACTTATATTATTACATATTTTTTAGTATTTCAACTTATTTGCTTTCCACGCTTCTTTCTCCCAAGGAAGAGTTTTTTTACCTTCTTCCATTACTGATCTAGGGTATCTTTTACCTTTCCAATATACATATTTCTCATCATAATCTAAATCACCTCTTTCCATTTGATCTAAGTGAACTTTTTCATGCCGTATAACATCTTCTTGCACTTCTGGTATTAAAGTATCATTAATTATTATAGATCCATTTTTATTTGCTTGACCATAAGCACCGTCTAGTTTTACCTGATATACAGGGGTGTTATCCATTTTAAGTTCACCCTTTTTCATTTTATATCCCATATTACTTTATAGGTGTTTCTGTTACATACTTAGCATGTGGAAATATATAGTCATATCCCGGGTACATAATTTTAGCATAGCCTTTATCGTCAATTCCTAATACCTTGAACTCAACACCTTTCATTGTTATGTTTCCTCCTTGTATTACGTTTTTAGATTTATTAACGTCAGGGCTATTTTTTAAATATCCAGTTTTAGTAGTGTCTTTCACCTTTACCCATCTTAGGTCCGTAACCTTTGTCCATCTTAGGTCCAGCTTTAGCTATATTAGATAACAATCCAGGGTTTGGAGTTTTACCATTAGGTCCAAAAGCTTTAACTTGACTAGCTGTTTGCATTACAGGAGACATGTGTCTCATTATATTAGCTCTTTTAGCAATTGGGTTTATAGTTAATAAGTTTTGTTTTTCTTGTTTTGATGATTCCATATTATTTATTATAAGGTAGTATTTTATTTAATATTTTTCTTCTATTTTCGCATCCGCAAGGAATATTAAGACCGCTAGAAATATTATCTACAACGGTCTTAATTCCTGTTTTTTCAGTGAACTTTGCTATACTATCACCAAGTCCTCTAGGTTTCATTTATATTATAAATCGTTATCTGATGAAAATATAGCACTTGACCAATACATTTGAGCAGCAGTACCACCTTGAGCAGCTACGATTCCATTACCATCAACACTTAGTTGACATAGTGAAGAAATTCCACCTGGATTAGCAGTTAAAGCTCTATTAACAACCTGTGAAGGCATTAATCTGCTTACTGTAATTGCAGTTGGTTGATCAGCAGCCGCAGGTATTGCAAGACCAATAGGGTTTGTTGATACGTTTAAAGTAAGTATTCTTCCTCCAATTGTTGCGTTAGCAATTGCAGCATCAGATAATCCTACTACTCCTTTTAATGTTACTATTACACTGTAGTTTCCTCCAGCTACAGTATCTGCTACGTTTTCAATGTCGTCAACGTTTATTAATACGTCTCTTGAATAATTTCCTCCAGCAGCTAATGTTACGCCATTAGAAACTCTAAATTTAATGAATTTTGCCATTTTGTTTTTGTTTTTTGTGTTTGTGTTTGTGTTTGTTTATGATTTATCAGTTTACTCTGTTTATTTTCCGTATTTTTTATCATCATACTTAAGATCTCCAGCTAATTTAGATATATGCTTTTCATCTTCAGTCATACTATGATCACTATGATTGTGATGATTATCATAATCTATATCTTCTTTTAGATATTTCATATGATGCATGTCATCAGATCTAGTAGCTTTATAATCGTCTTTAGTTACTCTTGTATGTCTACTGTAATTTCCAGAGTATTGTCCCGTGTATCCTTTATTTGTTTCCATATTTTTATTTTTATCTACCAATAATTATATCACCTACTGCTAAACCGCCGATAGATGTTATGTAATCTACAGCTACTGGTAATATTGTACCTGCAGGAACTGCTTTAAAAACTATTGCTTGAGCAGATATTGGCACGCCATTGTTTACAGCTGTTATAGTAACTGTTGCGTTTGTACCTCCTGCACCGTTTATATTAACTATATCACCTACATTGTAACCACTTCCAGCTGAATTACCTATTGTAGGTACAGTTATAGCGTTTCCAACTACTGTCGCGTTTATAGTTAAACCATTTGCTAAAGAGCTAGAGCATAATGTAGGTATATTAACCTGTGCACCATTAGTATAACCAGTTCCTCCAGACAATAAACTTAATGTGCTTACTGAATCTAAACTAGTGCCTGGTAATATAACTGATATATCACCGCTTACACCTACGTATAATACAGAGCTGTTTAAGTATGTTCCTAGTACTCCTGTTTGATTTTCAAAAACCCAACCAGGTAGAGCATTTGGAGCTCCAACTAATGCTGCCGTTAAAGGCATAGCTCTTCCTATATATGAATCTGTTGTTCTAAATAATCCCATTTTTTTATTTTTTAATATTGTTTACCTTGTGCACATAGAACAGCATTAAGACCTTTGTAAGGCGTTGGTGCTTTTAGTATTTGCATACCTGTTATTCCTGAGCTAGAACCTTTTCCGTGAGGTCTTCCTTGTTGGTCTAAAGGTCCATCCCATAAATGAGATTCACCTACTACACCTACCTTGCTTCCAGGCTTTAGTTTTTCCATTGAAGGATCGTATTTTTGATTGTGCATAATTTTTTATTTAAATTGTTTGTGTTGGGTTGAATGTTTGATCTTCTTGTCTTTGTTGAGGTTTAAACATGGAGGTTATATCTTCTTCTGGTCTTGAAAAACCATCTGGATTAACATCTGTTGGCATTAATTGAGATTGTCCCATCATGTTTTCATTTTTCGGAGGCATAGAATCAGCTTGTCTACTTTCAACACCCATTGATTGTCCATATCCTAAATCAGATACATTAGTGCCAGAAGTTAATTGAGTTCCAAAACCGGAATCTCCTACCTTAGCACCTGTTTGAGATATTTCTGTAGGTATTTCTGCTGGATTAAGATTAACAGAACTTCGTTTTTGCGGTTGCATAGTACTTGCAGCGCCTGCTCCAATACCACTCATTGAACTTATTGCTTCACCTGGCCCTTGCTGTGCTTGTTGAGCTCTTTGAGCTGCTGTAACAGCACCACCACCGAGTTGACCTAAGCTAGTTTGACCTAAATTGGTTTGCGTACCAAATAAGCTTTGTGCTAAACTTCCTATCATATCATATCTTTATTTACGTCTTTTATAGACTTGATTAAAACCTTATCCATATAAGATTTACCTTCCATTATTTTATTTCTTCTAGAACTTGTAGGTATTTTTTCATCACCTAGCATTATCTTATATATTCTATTTATTAATTGCTTACCTTTAAAAGAAATTTTATATATATTATATGTTTGAGTAGTTCTATTTCTTTTTCTCCAAACAACAATCCAGTCTTCTTTAATAAGCCTAGCCCATCTTCTATTGTCCCAGCTGTAAGAATATACACCTGATTCAAAGTCTTTTTTAGTAAACAAATCAATACAGTCTAGATAGATTAATAATTCTAAATCAGACTCACGTAAGTTGTTGTTTTTACAAGCCCATTTGCGTATTATACGGTAATGTTTTAGCAAGTTCAGACTTTTTAAATCTCCTGCTTCTAGCTTTTTCATAAAACAACAACCACATCTTGTGTCTTAATTACGTGGTATGATTTATCATTAATTTCGATCTTGTGTCCAGCATGTCTATCGTAGTATATAAGGTCTTCTTTTTGTAAACCCATAACTTCATCTCCTATCTCTATTACATTTGCTCTAACGTATCTTATATCGTCTCTATGCAATCCTGCGAGAAGTAAACCGCCTTTTGTTTCAGTAGTTCCTTCTTCTATCTTTTCTATTATTAAATTTCTACCTATTGCTTTCATCTATTCTCATATTATTGATTACACAATCAGTAGATAATATTGTTGATGCTACGGAAGCTGCGTTAACTAAAGCACTTTTAGTAACCAGTAATGGATCTATAATACCTAATTTAACCATGTTTACCATTTTTCCTGTAACTACATCTAGTCCTTCACCTTTTGATTTTTTTAAATAATCGGTTTGGTCAGATGTTAAAACTATACCAGCGTTGGCCAGTAAGGTAAAAAAAGGTGCTGTAATAGCTTTTAATAATATTTCCTCACCAATTGAAATTGGTTTTAAAACGTTAGAAGCATTTAACAAAGCGATTCCTCCTCCTGGTACAATACCTTCTTTAATAGCAGCTTTTGTAGCACAAATAGCATCCTCAACTCTATCACTTTTTTCTTTTAATTCAATATCAGAATTAGCACCTATTTTAACTACGGCTACTTTAGCGCTTAATCTAGCTAATCTTAATTCTAATCCAACTTGAATATGAGGTTTGTTTTTCTTTTTTAAATCTTCTTTTATAGTAGCTATTATATCTTCAACCTCTTCAGAGGCTTCGTGTATTTGTATAATTGTTTGATCTTGTGTTGATATTGATTTAACACAACTACCTAAATAATCCACTTGTATTGCATTAAGGTCATCACCAAGATCTTCATTTATAACTGTTGCTCCTGTTAATAAAGATAAATCTCCAAAGATTTCTTTTCTTCTTAATCCAAAAGCAGGTGGTTCTACAACGTTTATTTTTATATTACCTTTCTTTTTATTCATTACTAAAGCAGATAATACAGCTGCTTCAATATCACCTATGATTAATAAAGCTTTGTTTTTCTTAATAACATGCTCTAATACAGGTTGTACTTGTCTTATAGAATCTACTTTTGAATCCATAAGCAAAACTAAAGCATTGTCTAGTTCTGATATATTTTTTTCTTTATTTGTGATAAATTCACCGTGTGAAAATCCTTTATGATATTCTACACCTTCAACAATTTCAACTTCAGTGACACCACCATCTGATGGTTCCATAGTTACAACACCTGTTTCACCAACTGCTCTAAAAGCGTCGGCTATTAATGTTCCTAACTGTTTATCGTTGTTTGTTGATATAGTTGCTATATCATCTATCATACTTCCTTTTACAGGTATGGATATAGATTTTAAATAATCTACAACTTTTTCAACCCCTGATGAAATACCATCTTTCATTTCTCTAAAACTATCTTTAGAACTAGTATCTGAATAAGCTTGCTTCATTATTGAATGAGCTAATACAGTTGCTGTGGTTGTTCCATCTCCAGCTTCTCTTACTGTTTTACGTGCCGCTTCTTTTAGAAGTGTTGCACCCATGTTTTCTACTGGATCTCTTAATATAACAGAATTAGCAACTGTTACGCCATCTTTTGTTATTATAGGATTACCAGAGTTATCTTCCATGATAACACATTTACCGCTAGCTCCTAATGTGGAGCTAACAGCTGCTGTGAGTTGTTCTATTCCTTTAAACACTTTGTTTTTAGCTTCGTCACCAAAGCTAAGATTTTTGACGATTCCGTCCATATTTGATTAGATTAAATTAAATTGATTGTTTACTTAAAGGTCTTAACGACTTGTGGTCCGCGAATATGAGCTAATTTTTTCTCATAATGGTTAATTGAAGCATCTATTGCTGATTCAGCACCTTCAATTGTTTCACGTCTCGTTACGTCGATCCAAGTTTCTTCTTTTTCTGGATCTAGGTATTCTGTTTGGTAGAATCCGTTTGGTAAATGAACTATTCTCCAGTTCTTTTTTTGAGCAACATGCTCCCAAATTGATTTGGTTTCTTCCGATACTTGTGGTTGACTATTCCACGAACTAGTCTGGTAATAAAATGTCATTGGTTTTGGTTTTAGTTAGACATTGGTTTATTGCTCTCACCGAGCAGGTATATTT
>Ga0208814_1000306_pt1 | contig 32928 bp, 50 predicted proteins | sample MalvirAntarct_55_FD_184253 | JGI IMG/M metagenome (GOLD analysis project Ga0208814, IMG submission 184253) | Marine viral communities from the Global Malaspina Expedition - Malaspina viral metaG Antarct_55 (SPAdes) (version 2) | ecosystem: Environmental > Aquatic > Marine > Oceanic | place...
TCATCAATGATTATCTCATCTTGAAATCCCAAACAAACTATTGCGTGAGTTCCTTCTGTTGTTTTTATATCTCTAAAAGACAATACCTCCTCGCTCGTATTAAGAGCAAGGATTAATTGTTTCGCTTTAGCCTCTGTAGGCATACCATATTTTTTATTCATAATTATATAGTTGTTAAAGTTAATAGTTCTGCATCAGATAAAGCAGTGTTGAATACTTGTATTTGTGACGTTTTACCATAGAAAGGATTTGAGTTATTTCCTTGATTAAAAGAAACTTCATCAAGTGTATTTGCAGGAAAAACATTCGCTAAACTGCTTGTACCCACTTCAACGCCATCAATCCATAATGCTATATCATTTAACTTCCATTTTACAGCTACTTTATGTAACACAGACTGATTAAGACCTGAGCTATTAATGTCTGCTTGTGTAGTGTTAGCAACCCTTAAAACAACTCCTATTGCTCCACTTGTTTTCATTCTTATTAAAAGCCTATTTGCTCCCGACTGCGCCTCACTAATAGCGAAAGAAACCTCTTGTGGCGTTGTATTAGCTAACGCTGCCATCTCTACAAACAATACTCCCTCTGTTGAATTGTATGTATTTACATCCCCTGCATTAGATACAGTCTCGCTTGCTCTTGTAGCAATTTCTCCGTATGTGGGCATATAAGAAGTTGCGTGAGATAGATTTTCCAATTGAGCTCCGTAATAAAGAACTGTTTGACTTGCATTGTCTCTGCTTAACTGAACACTCGGATTTGTAACGATAGAGGGAGTAGTGAATGTGTAGCTTATTCTAAACCAACCATTACTAAACTCTTGCACTTGTCTGTTAGTTGTAGTACCTACTTGATTACTCAGAACTTTTGTATCAAAATTAAAAGCAACACCGTCAAAGTTTGACTCTAATGAATAAAACCTCAGAGTTGCTTGATTGTCTGAACCTACTTTTTTTACAAATACACTAACGGAATATTCAGAAGATGTTGACACACTATTAATAGTCATATTTATTTTACTTGCACCACTTGCACCTGTCGAAAGACTATAAGCAGAATTATCACCACTTGGAGAAGTGAAACCACTTGTTAGCGTAACGTCTGTATTAGACCACGTAATATAATCCTCGCTATAAGGTAATTGGTTAGTTGACTGAGGCTCTGTTAATAAAACAGGACATCCTCCATCTGTATAGTCTAATCTTGGAATGTTATCTCTTTCTACTTGTATTACTGAGATGTTGTCTATTGTAACATCAGTAACGCCGCCAAACCTTTTAAGCGTAAATGTTGAAGAATCGGTAACTATATAAAAATCCTTACTACCCGTTGTAGATGTATCGTAGACAACGCTATTATTATTGTTTGATAATTTAGCCCCATTTGTAGCTATTACATCAAGCGTTACCTTGTACTGCTTACCAATAATCATAACATTGGATTGACTTGCATCTGTTACGGTACCATCTGAAACTATATTTAAAACTCCATTAGTTATGTTTGTCGATGTACCCGTATTGTTGAATAAAGTCCAATCAGTACTTCCATCACTAAAATCTCCATTAGTAATCACATCCCCACCAATAATAAACTCAGGTGTTTCTATTAAACCTTGCTCGTTAACTCTTGTGGCGCTTGATGCTCTTGTTACTGTGAAATCAGCGTCAGCAGTTATAACTTCTTGAATTGATACGTTATCTATTGTAACGGTTGAACTTCTTGGTCTTATAACAACAGATGCACTCCCCGAATTATCAGCACTTACATATAAGGTTTGACCTGTATATAAAAAATAAGCGTTTGAGCCAACTCTTACATCAAAAGAACCATCTGTTAAATCACATTTAAATGCGTAGGTTTTGCCTAAAGTAGTTATGTTTGTTTGAGTTATAGCTGCTCCATAAGCACTCCCTACAAAGGTAGCACTTCCGCCGCTAATGCTCCATCCACTCCCTAAAATCCAATTACTACCTGTTGTAAAATCTCCATTAGCAATCAATTCACTTCCATTTTCAGGTGTTGGAAGTACACTATATAATTTTGTTGGCTTGTATCCCGAAGGAATCATTGCCATATTTGGTATTGCCATATTATTCTATTTTTAATTTATCATCAATACAACTAGCACTTTCTATTTTGCCGTTGTCCTCTTCAATTCTCGTTATGAATGCCTTAGTTATATCAGAGAAAGCCCCGATAATCAGCATCATCATTACTCTACGCCTACTCATTAGATAGTAGAATCAAAGTAACCATCTAAAGCAGTTTTTAATGCAGCAAAAGAAGCGTAAGTTGTTCCTGCTTCATTAGATAAATTAGTGTAAGGAGCTTTTATTATTAAGTTGTTACCTTGAATAGTCTTAACTATTAACGTATCCCCTTGTTTCTGTCTTTGGATTTCTGAGTAAGCAGGGTATCGGTATTCGATTCCGTTTTCTACTACTAATTCCTTTGTTACTGTGTCTTGAAAAATCTTAATCATTATCTTATTATTTATTTATTTATTAATTAATTATTTATTTATTAAATGAGCTAGGTATACACTCTAAACTCTCTACTATTCCTCCATCTGATAAAACTCTAAACGAATATCCATCTAAGGAAGACACATTAAGAACATTACTAGAAGGACCTATATTACCCTCTGTATCGTAAGTTTTAACAAAGATAGAGTAGTCTGTGCTTGGCTCTAACCCTGTAATATCTGTATTTGTTAGTCCTCCACCGATAGTTGAGTTGTACGAATTATTTAAATAAACGTAATACCCTTCTATTGGTAGTGTTCCTTCTATTGCAGCATCCCATTCTATAGAGATAGACGAGCTACCGTAATAAGCGTCATTCCTTAAATTAGTTGCCTCTAAAGGACACGTAAACTCAATAGGCGATACAATAGTAAATAAAGAATCAAAATCAGGTATATAATACGCTTGATTATCTTCTTTAGCAGTTAAAGATATGCTATAACCATTCATATCTCCTTTGCCAATACCCGTAGTTGCCTGAACAGTTACTTCTGCTCCGTTACGCATACCTATAAACCTGTAATCTCCATTTCTATCTAATATAACAGCGCTATAATCCTTACTAGGTAATAGATGTACTTGAGAGTCTTCACTTGACTCGGTTAACGTAAAGGTTAGTTTCTGTGTCCATTCAACACCACCATTTACTACCGCAGTAGACTCTGCAAACGCCATTCCTTCAGCTTCATACTCATAAGCAATAGTTGAAGGGAAAGTTATAACCTTCTGACCTTGAACTAAGTTTAAACTCTTAGAATACTTTACGTAAGAGAATAAATACAGCTTAGATATTCCACCCTGTCTATCAAAAGAAGGTCTTCCTACCGCTCTTGTTATTTTACAAGATGTATATTGAGGTGCTGCCATTATTATCTGTTTTTATATGAGTACTCACTCCAATCACCACTTCCTTCGTTAAATCTTCTAGCCTGAACTCTGTTTGATGGCGCTCCGAAGAACCAACCACTTCTGTTAGTTATAGTCTTTGAAGCATTAACCTCGTCTTGGTGCGTTTTGTACTCAGTTATTGTATTGTAATTCAACCATTTCTCAAACCTACCAATATACGTATCAGCTATACCTGAATAGGTGTCTGCTAAGCTACTTATCTCTTCAGCAGTCATTAGTTCAGAATTGTCAGGAGAATGCTTAAAAGCCCCTCCATTTGTTATCATATAAGATGCTATCTTAATATATTCTGATAAAGCTTGGTTCTTTGTAATTGGCTTCACGAATTTATCGTACATTTCCAAATACAATCCGGTCAACACTTCTTCTCTAGCGCCTTCTAAAATAATATCGTATAATTCTGTTCCTAGTAATCTTTGTATTGTAATTATTTGTACGTTCGCTATTGAAAAAAGGAATTTATCTTGGTCAACATTACCTCCTAAGATAGTTGTTGCTTTTAATTCCTCGGGTGTTATAAATAAGAACTCTGCCATTATAATTTGTTTAATTTTGATTCTTTTATTAAAGACTCAGTACCCTCAGAAACCTCTTTAGGTGACTTCTCCTGCACTTTATCTTCTTCTCCTTGTATTTCTTCCTTTACTAGCTCTTCCTCTTGCGTAAGAGGCTTAAATATTAAATCTAAGTTTATATCAAATTGAACCAACACTTCTTCTATTGCTTCTAATACAAAATGTTGCTTAGGAGCTATAACTCTTTTCACTAATTGCTTTTCAGCTATATCCATCATATCAGCTTCATTTGCGAAACCTGAAGCAGAAGATAATCCTACTAAAGAAGGAGATATTACTCTGTGAGCAGTCATTATTTGATTCTTAGCCTCTATAGTTAAGAAATCCCATTGTTTGTGTATATTTACATTGACAGGGAAAGGTGTAACTGTTATTTCAACATCCTGTCCGTTAAATGATATTATAAAATTACTTGCATTGCTTGAAGACGTTAGTTTTCTTTTTACTTGTGTTTCAAACTCAGCTTTCTCTTCATCAGAATAGTTATCTCCGTTAGGTATGTTAATTATGTAACCTGCTGACAACCCGTTCTGTATAGAAGATATTGCCATATTAGAAATTTCCTCTTCCATCTGAGCGTACTGTAATCCCGCCAAATAATCTGGTGTGCCGAAATATTCGTTACCTGCGGTATATTCTTTAGCTACATATATCTCAGTATGATTTGTATTTGTTAGTCCAAAAGCAGGGAAGCTTTCAGGCATATATTTCTCTTTCCTTCTGTCACTCCACTTTCTTGAATACCAATAATCTTCAATATCTCCTTCATCATTCTCTATTGAAGGAACAACCATTTGTTTTGGTAAATGAATCAATGAATTCAAACTACCATCTCTATTCTTTATAACCTGAAATGAAAACTCTCCGAATATCTGAGCGTCTTGCACCATACTTTTTAAGTCACGAGGTCTTAATATAGACTGTAGCATTGCCCAATCGTTAACTACTGAGTCACTAATCTTATTTGTGAATCCTAAGCCTTTACCGTAAGCAAGAGTTGCGTAAGACTTGTTAATAGAAGAATTTGTTGGTGAACCATTGTTTCTTTTGATGATATAATCATAAAAGCTATTATCTTTACCATTCAATACCCAATTCTGAGACTTCATCTCATAGACATCAGGTCTTGTGTAGCTAGAAAGTGTTATTAATTTAATATCGCTCATATTATTTAGTAATAAAATTTGTTATTCGTAAGTTTATACTCTTGAGTGTCTTGATTAGTTGCTATTGCAGCTCCTCTGTAAAGAACCTCTGAAGTATTTAAGTAAGTAACTGCTATATCATATCTTCCTTCACTTCTAAAAGTGTAATCAAATGTGATTATAAGTTTCCCTCTAGAAACATCAAACGTATTAACCAAAGTATCTGAAGTGTTCTTATAACTATCCGTAAGGACCATAGTAAGCTCTCCTGAGCCTGGTGTTACGTCAAATCTTGGAACTACAGATATAGTGTGGTTTGTGTTATCGGGATTTACTATTATCATTTACTTTGTCTTTATAGTAATTAAACGATTTTATACCCCTTTTTGTTATAATAATAAAAAAGCCCCTACACAATTAAGTGTAAGAGCTTTATATTTATAAAACAGTATGTGTTATTAAATAACTACCGCTTCAAAAGCAGTTACTGTAGTAGCAGATAATAGAGGTGCTATATCTGTAGTAGTAGCTACACCCGTTAAAGTATACCCATTCATATCAGTTTTAGCCCCACCTGTTGATGCTAATACTGTGAAGTCAATACCGTCATCTAATCCAATAGCGTGGTGGTTTCCATTTCTGTCAACTACTACCGCTTGTGGGTATCCTGCTGCTAATAAATTGAATTCAGCACTTGTTGCAGCATCCATATTTTTTAACATTACAGTTAATGTTTGAGTATTTACTTTTGTTCCTGTATTTCTATCAGAAACCATTGATTGCTCAAGCGTATTACCGTCTCCCTCTAAAGGAAAAGCGTAAGCAGCAGTAAGCAGTACATTCATATCTGTAGCTTCTCCTGCTAATACAGTAAAAGCGTCAGCTAATTCGTTATAAAGGTATAAAGTTGAAGCTCCTCCAAGCCCTTCCTTACACGCTCTAGCACGACCATTTGATATATCGCAAGCCATAATTTTTTTTGTGTTTTTAATTAGTAATATAAGAGGGCAAAGTTAATCACCCTCCTATTTTTTTTGTTAGTATTATACTGTAGTAGATAATAACCAAACGATTTCATTTCCGTAAGAATAACCTACTGCACCACCAAATACTGATTTGTACAATACATTCCCACTCAAATCAACCTCATCCATATCCTTAACACGAATAGAATCAGCATCATTTGCAAGTCCAAGACCTAAAGTGATGTTTTCTTTTTCGAATATAACGATAGTGTTGTCAGATAAACCATTTACAGTTTGAACATTGTAACGTCCGTAAACCATACCTGTATTAGCATCACCACCTAAACCATTAGCAGCTCCGTTAGAGATTAATAATTTAGAATAAGCATCAGCTACATCAGGAGATACTATAAAGTTAACAGCTTTACGTCTTAAAGCGTAAGGCATTGCAGTAGTAGCTGCATCAAAAGCATCTTCTACGTTAGACTTGTCGATAGCTGCACCAATTGCAGTAATACCATTTCCTACTTTGATTACATCAGCATCAGCAGCAAATTGAGTTGTAAGACCGTTTAAAGTACCTGTAGTACCTGCACCGTTCCAAATCTGTCCTTCGAACCATTGAGCTAATTTACTTGAAGTAGAAGCTATGATTGCAGCAGACATATCAGAAGGAGATTGGTCGTTCCAAGCTGAAGCTCCCATTGACTCACCTGACCAAGTTGGTCTGAAATCTTCCTTACAAATCTCAAACTCATTTTTGAATTTAGCTAGTGTAAGAACTTTTTCTTCATAGTTTACAGCATCAGTAGCAGGAGTAGTTCCACAACTGAAATCTACAACTCCTAAAGTTACATCTAAGTTTCTTAGGTTTAATTTATACCCTACGTTTGGAACTACATTGATAAGACCTAGTCTTAATGTATCTTCCTCTTTTTGTGCTTGAAGCATAATGTTTGTAGCTTCAAATCCTTGATAATTACTTGTTATTGCCATCTTTACTATATTTATTTAATTAATTAAACTATTTGTTTTGGTCGTGACTCTTAATCACATTCAACATTCTCTGTTGCTTTGTCATTTTTACTTGAGTAGGTACAGATTTGATTGCTTTAGAAACAGGTGTCTTAGACAACACTACTAATTCAGACTTCAATTCTTCATTCTTCTCAGTAACTACTGACATCTTAGTATCAAAATCAGCTTTAATAGCATTCATTTGTACTTCCATTTTCTCAGCATAAGCTTCAAACATTTCATCTAAGATAGATTTGATAGTGTCAAGTTCATTGCTTGGAGCAACTTCTTCTTCAACAACCTCTTCAACCACCTCTTCAACTACGTCAGACTCAGCTTCTACTTCTTCAGATACTTCTTCTTCTTCTTTAACCTCAGCCTCAGCCTCACCCATTGAATCCACAGAACCATCCTTTACCTCGATAGTACCTTGACCTTCAGTCTCATAACTTCCGTCAGGTAATGCTACCCTTTCTTCTTCGTTCATTACGAACACAGAAGTCCCTACCTCAATACTATCACCTTCAAACTGAATATCCAAATCTCCTGACTTTACACTACCTAGTGTAACTTCAACAACTTCTTCAACTTTCTCAGCACCTGAAATGATTTCTTTTAGCATTGTAATAATACTCTTGTTTTCACTCATTTTAATTTCCGATTTTAAATTAATTTCTTCTAAATCTACCATAGCGTCAACTGAGAATCCTTCAACTTCACCTGTCTTAACATAGTTATTCCAAATGTCATCGTTATCAACTTTCATTGTAGCCATCCAACTCCCCTTTGGGAAATTCATTCCAAAGTTCGCACTCTTATCTATCTCAGAATTTTCAACTATCCAACTTTCAACAAACGTCACATCTTTTATCGGACTGTTATGTTCCAACTTTGAATTTAATTGAAAACCTGATTTAAAGAAGTTGTGTGATAACTCCTTGATTGTATCTGCGGAAAAAACTATATTAAATTTCTCTCCACTAGTTTCATCTTCTCTTAATATTAATTGTTCAGGACGTAATACTAAACCCATTACTAACCTTTGGTCTTCGTTTATCTTAGCCATTTTGACTAGCTCCTCTTGAGCTGACATAGCAATAAACGTCTCTTCGGTCGCAGGTGTCTTCACTAAACTGATAGCGAATACTCCTTTTCCTCCCTTTTTGAATTTTGCATTAAATGTTTTCATATACTATATAACGATTTATGTACTGTTATTGTTATAGTCAATCGCTCACGCCTTTTTAAGGATACCGTTCACGCCTTTTTAGGAGATGGCTTATATGCCGCTATTGCTCTCTATCTGTCTATCTAAACTCTGTTGGCTAGTTACGTCTTGTGCAACTACAAAAGCTCTTACGGGTACATCTCCTGCACTTTGTATAGAATTCTGTATTTGATTACCTTCTGAACCTTGAACTAAGTTAAATGTTGGTGGTGCTTGTACTCCTCCTGAATCCGTTGGCGCTGCTCCTGAAGTAAGATTACCACTCTCACCTAATGCAGCCAATCCTGTTGCTGCTGCTCCTACAGAAGCCGCTATTGCAGTTCCTGCTGCTATATTATTAGTAGCTATACCTGTTGTTGCTGTTGCCGCTGCTGTCGTATGCATTGCTGATGCTGCAAAATCATAAGATGCTGCGGATGCTAATGCTTTAGCTGTCTCAGTAGTAGCTGTAGAACTAAGAACTTTATTAGTAGCTATTGTATCTACTATTGTTTTTACTACCGCAACTGCATTCTCTCCAACTATTGCCACAGCCTGAAGTTTCTTATTTTCACCTGATAATCTAGCAAGTAATCCAAAACCTTCTTCAGCAGCACCAAAACTAGCTTCTCTAAGCTCAACTACAGCCTCCTCGTAAGCAGTTTGTATCTCAAGTTCATCGTCAGCTAATTGCTTTTTCCTGTTAGTAGTAAGGTCCGCAGCCTCTTGCTTTAAAGCTTGTGAGCTATCAAGATAATCAGCCTCTAGTTCTAATAATTTATCCTTGTCATCCTTATACAACTCTTGTTCAGCAATATACTTGGTTTCAAGTTGCTCCATCTCTAACTCAATAGTTTCTGCTTGAGCTAAATATTTCGCATAAGGAGTTTCGATATTATCATCTTCCCATTGTTTTTGATTAAGAGCTAAATCATTCTTACGTTGATTACGTTCTATTTCCTTTTCGTGTTCAAGTAAACTGTATTCCTCTGTTATTTCAGTTATAGCGTGAATTCTAGCTCTCTCTATCTCCTCTGTCTTATAACCGTACTTCTCAGCATCCTCTGCCAACTTGTCGTACTTTCTGTTTGACGCATCTATTTCAGCTTTCTGTAGAGTCTTGTGCTTATCAAGATGAGCGTTAATCTCTTTATCTATAGCTGCCTTATCTCTCTCAGATGTGTCTTTTGGTTTCTTCGTATCTTTACCTGTTATTTCATCAATCTCAGCTTGAGTCGCAGCTATTTTTTCTCCATACTTCTTGAATTCAATAGCGTTTGTAGAGTTATTCTTCTGCTCTTTCTTTTGTTCAGACAATTGCTTCTCTAATGCTTTTAAACTACCTACGTTAGCAGCGTTAGCTTCTTCCTTAATTCTCTTTCTTTCTCCCTCTAGTCTATTTGACTCTTCAATTAAAGCTACATATAGAATCATAGCGTTAGCAGCGTCCGTTGTAGCCTGAGTTTCCATCTTCTGAAACTTTATAACATTAACCTTTTGAGTTAACAATCTCTCTTGCAAGTCTTTAACTAACTGAACCTTCTCTGCGTGTAAAGCAAATGCTGCCGCAGCCTCTTCATTAACTATTTTCTGCTCTTCTGTCACAGCTTTCATCTCATAACTACGAGCTATAAACGCTCCTATAGCTAAATTCAATTCTTCTTGAGACAAATAGTTGTCGTTAATCTGCTTGTTAAGCTCTGTCATACTGTCAGCAAACTCATCCGTAGACTCCGCAGCCTCATCAACTGTTGTGAAGTACCAAGTAACCGCAGTAATAACACCTTGTAATAAGAACAAAAGTCCAAGAGGTCCTGCCATTGCTGAACCAATAGTCTTAACAGCACCAACAAAACCTAAAGTCTTCTTAGTAGCAACCTCTGTAACTACTGACTGAGCGGCAATAGCTGCTGTAGCTGTCTTAGATGATGCGGCTGCATTCTTAGTTGAAATAGAACTTAGGTTAGTCACTGCAACATTCTTCTTCCTAACTTGAGTAGATTGGTCTTCAGTAGCCATCAATTGAAATATCTGAGTAGCTAATTGAGATATGTTATTCCCCATACCCCTTAATCCGTACTGAGCATCCGAAGCAACTCTACCCATCTCCACTACCGCATTGTTTGCTTGACCTGTAGTGTTAGCAAGCTTACCTACTTTAGTAGAAGCTGTAGCTGCTGCATTACCCATTTGAGCTTCTGCTGCTGTAGCTTTTTTAGCGCTTTTAGATAGGTTATCCATACCCGACCTACTCTTCTTAACTGTATTATCAAGTTTGCCAACCTTTGATGATGCTGTTGTAGATGTATTACCTAACCCTTCTAAGCTATTATCAAGCTTGTTTATTTCAGATTCAGCACCGCCAGTGTCTACGTTTACTTTAATATTTACATCTTTCATTAAGCTTTATATTTACGTATTAGTTTATTTTTCATTTGTTTAAAATCATAAGCAAAGGCATTCTTTCCTTTCGCTATTTCAGTAGCTTCCCCTGCTCCGTAAAAGTTCTTTGAGCGTAGTATTTTTATTACTGCCACTATGTCATTTTTGTTCTCCATTATTCTCCTGTATTTATTTGAGTTATACACATACTTCCTTCATCTTTAATTGCTGTCTTACATCCTATTATAGATAGATTGGATAGCTTACCGTCAAAAGAACCCCCTTCGATAGACTGAAAAGAGATTAGCGAGCCTGAAGTGCTTGCGGTAACGTATTGACTTTTAACTCCGTTAGATGAAACAGATTGAGTTCGTGACGTTCCTCCTAAGTAAACATCTATCCAACCTGCAACATAATCAGTTATTGTATATGTAATTAAATACTCACAACCTACAACTAAAGGACTGTCTAGCGTCTGATATAATGCAGCTCCCTGTACTCCTGTACCTTCAGCAAATCCGCTTCCAACTATATAAGAGCCAACAGGATTAGGGTCCCAATCATTTGAATTAACAAAGGTTCCGTTCTTCACGATGTCTCCTGTTCCTGTGGTTTCTGATGTAAAGGTGTAGTTAGTAGTTCTAGAATATTCTGTTGTAGGGATGGCAGTCCATTGGTCAACATCTAATATAAACTGATTCCTAGTTACGCTATCCGTAACAAAAGAAGCTCCTCCGTTACCTGCTACTGAAGATGTGATTGTAAAGTTTTCCACGTTTGGTATATTAAACCTGTATTGTCCACCTCTATTATCTGCAACAAAACATTCTGAAGGTAATACTATATCTCCGTTCTCATACTCATCAAAGCCATTTATAAGCTCTAAATCAGTCATTCCTGTCAATAAATTATATTTAAAGTTATTGATTCTATAATCTAACTTATCTATAGTTATTATGTCATTCAAATCTAATTGTGTTATAATCTGAATAGGTAGTCTAGATGTTACTTTTAATGTTCTTCTTTTTACATTAAAGATAGCTTGTACGTAATTCTCGTAATGATTAGAGTACAGGGTGTTTCTTAAAGTCTCTCTAGTGTAAGTACTTACTTCAGATTCAAATAGTAAACTGTAGGCAGCTCCATATACTCCTGAGTGAGACATAGGCATCCATACGTCGTTATTTAGTATCGTAGTATTCTGATAGTTAATCTCAGACTCAAAGTCGCTTACACGTGTTAAGGATGCGTAATGTAAATGTGGTTTAGTGAATACAGGTTTCAATGCTATATCAATAACATTACCTACTTGAACAGCCGACAAAGCTCCGCTAGTTGTATCTGTTAATCTCTCGTACATTATCTGTTCAAATGGAAGCTCAACTGTCAAAGTGTCACCATCAAATGGTTCGCCATCAAGGTCTTTTAATTTAACCTTACTATCTCCGTAACCAACTCCATTATTATCTAAGAATTGTTTAGCTAGTATTGATTTAGGTTCTTGAAACTTGAAGTCTAATTCAGATAATATCTCTCCACGTTCTACATTAAACTCTGCGTAATCAACGTACTTTGAAATGTCATATCTTACTCCTGTTCTGTAGTATGCATCTAAGGAGTTAATATAAAAATCTCCACCTTCACGACCTATAACAACAAGCTTAAACATCTGTATCAATCCTTTAATGAATTCTGATATTTCCATATCAGGGAGCAACTTACTAACCTCAACATTAGCTAAGCTAGTTACTGAACTTACAGTTGCAGAATCTTCTCTAGTTGAAAAATTACCATCACTATCCACTAGTTTAGACACTAAGGTAGCGCTATAATTTAATGCTCTCGATGGCGTTATTGTATACTCTATGTTCCTAGTTTGTTGCAATGGTATTGTAACTGTTAAGTATGTTACTATTCCAAGAGCTGCAACTCCAACAAATACACCTGAAGCTAGTTCTTCCTGAGTATCAACATCTCTAATCTTTAAAGTGTATTGTATTCCGCTAGAACCTGATGCAGGTGTTACCGCTAATGATAATAACATTTGGTCCGTAGTGCTTCCAACTGTAGGAACGTAAGTAGCTATATCTGTAGTTGTGTTTAACCACGTTCCATCTGTAGTATTCCAATCAACTAACGTCTCACTATTACCTATAGAGCCGCCTTCTAAGTCGGGAGATAACCACATATATAACTCGTCAAATTCTGTAGTACTAAAGAAGTCTCTAGTAAATGTTAACGGATACTCAGCTTCTATAGCGTTTATAATCTCTATAACTTTTAATGATGGTCTTAATTCATTGTACTGTAATCCTGAACCTGTTCCTGCCTTAGCAATGTTACGCATCTGAACTTCTCCATCAACTAATCTATCACCACCTGAAGCATCATAGAACATTCCCATTTGCGACATAGGTGTATAGATAACCGAATTGTTAAACAGTCCTGTCTCTAATCCTAATTGAACTTGCGTAGATGTATACACGTGGTCAAACGCAGACAAGTCTAAATCTCTTAATACATCTTTACCTAATATCTGTTGTAATGACGCAGTCTCTCCATAGAAGTTAATCTGATACGAATCAGCAACTCCCTTAACCAATTTAACACCACGTAACAGCCATTTACCACTTCTGAATGGTGTACCATCAATATCGATAGTACCTGTAACCCTAGTTCTAGCGTCAAATCCTCCATCAATCGTAGCATTATACCAATGTTTAAATATTTTATTGTTTCTTTTCGATGTTGGAACTGTAAAAGTCTTAGAATAATCACCTGTATTCTTTGTTATATCCTGTACATCTAGCACGGAAGACACAATTTCTACAGATTCATCATCATATTGGTCTAATAATTGACCTTCTATATACAAGTTAACCATTTATATATTGTTTATTTCGTTATAACTCTTCTCGAATGTAATTGTATATGACACTAACCTGTCATTTTGTCTCGTTTTATACTTAAAAGACTTGTCTACTACGTTTAAAGGTGTGGAAACTCCATTAGAAAACGACCATATTCTCTCACTTAATAACATTTGTTTAACAAATTCAGTGTTATCTTCATCAATAAATCCTGATTCAGCTACTAAAGTTGTTCTGCCTTGTACATTATGCCTAACAAACTGATGAAATCCGTTAGAAGCTTGACCTCTATTAGTCTCAAAATGGTTGTCAGTTATAGTCATAGACTCTTCTTGCTTCTTAAAGAATGTAAATATCTGTGCAGCTCCATCTTTATTCTGAAATACTACATCTAAAGGGTCGTACTTACACTCATTAACCACGTCTAGAGTTAATGTAGCTACATCTCCTGTACTTTGATTAGTATTTGTTATAGTTACATAAGCGTCTTCTGTTGTGTCGTTTAAATCTACCCATAAATATACAACCTTGTTCTGTGAATCAATAGTATTACCTATGTTATAAGTCTCAGAAAGTTCTGTATTAGGGAATGACTCTGCGGTTAATGTATACCCTACTGCGTCTGAAACTATGAAAGGATATATAAAGTATCCTGTTCTACTAACCTTGTAATCTTGCTCAGCTAATAATATATCACCATTTACTGTATCAAAGTTCTTTCCTTCATTACCATAAGAATATCCTAGTGTCATAAAGTCAATAGCTACATTCTCTTCAGTAGTTAAGTCATCATACTTTACAAATGTTCTTACCCATTGCTGATTGAATCCATCTATTATCTGAGTAGTATCTCCTGGATTAGGGTAAGGTTGCTTAAACTCTATGTAATCTTGAATGATTGCATTGATATTTATATCGTGAATAGTTTCGTCTGCTTGAGTGTTTACGAATGTAATATCATAACTGTTAACCTCAACATTAGGATTGCTACCATCAAACTCAGTATCTAATCCATCCCATACTTGAATAGTTAATGTATACTTACTGCATACAACTAAGGTAGGAGTTAGGTATGTTAAATTTGTCGTTATGTAATACGGACTTAATGCTCTTATCATAATTATATTGTTTCTTTATTTAAACTATCTTCTACTGCCTTAGCTATTGCAACCTCTATCTCGTCGCTTAATTCCTTTACCTCAGAGTCAAATGGATTACTAAAAAACAATGTAGTTTTTAAGCCGGTATGAAATATACTTCTAGCAATTGCAAATTGTCCTCCCTTACTAGATGTTATCTTAGCAAAAGCTGATGGTGGCGGAATCTTATCTCTGTACTTATACTTATTGTTAGTTACTTTCTTTTTAACCCAAGCAGAACCATCTGCTCTTTCCCCTCCTACACCTGCAACACCGTAATTCATATACTCCCAATAACCTGCTATAGTTATAGTTAGTCCTACAGAGTTATTATTAATTTTAACACTAGAGTCCATACCTTTACCTAAATGCCCGCTAGCACTTATTTTAGACGAAACTAAATTTCTGTTAGCTTGTTGTATGATATCCTCACCCATAGTGACTAAAACACCCTTTATAGCCTCTTTAATCATTAGTACAAAGACTTACTTCATATATAGGCATTTCTATATCAAAACTCATAGTCCATCCATCATATAAGTTAGCACCTGCAAAATCTATTTGATTAATTGTAGGATTGTCAGATGCAGTTATATTGTTTTTCACAAAGTCTCTATTCATCTTAGTCCATACTGAAGCTAAAGAGGATAATGTAGCGTTATGATTGTCAACACTGTTATCGTTATCCCAAAATTTATCTTGAATATTCTCTTTGTTTATCATTCTAATATCTACACAAGTTAATTCAACACTGAACTGAACTGTCGCTGTAGACGTTAGGGAGCCTTCTAAGGCACTTACATTAAAAATTGGGAATATATTACCTTTCTCCCAATCAAAGTCGTCAGGCACTCTGTTAAGAACTGTAGTGACATAACTATCTTGTTCTACTAATTCCTTAATGTATCTCAGTAATTGACTATATGCATTCATATTATAATTGTGTTACGTTTTTACCGCCTTTTGTATTCCTTAATCCTTCTTCCATCTTCTTTTTATCTAATCTATGTGCTAATGATACGTGAAACACGTGCATAGGCAATTCAGTTATAGCGTCTATTTTCAATACATCACCACCACTCATCAAATCCAACGTCGGGTACCATCCCCATTTCGCAAAGTAATCACTTGCTTTAGCCTCGCTTCCGCCCGAACTGTCGCTATATATTTCAGGGTATGTATCTGCAATTCGCTTGATAAAAGGCAAAAAAAAACCAGCATTCCATTAACAATATTCATAGGTGCTTGCATCATTATATCCGCATAATCGCTATTAGCTGAATAAGACTCGATTTCGTAATTCCCGAAAGCATCACTTAAAATAATAGGTCTAAATAATACTGCCAAAACCTTGTTTAAAGTCTCAGGGCTATTACTATATGATGCTAAATCTATATATTCCCCTGCAGTTATTTCATCTAACTTTGGTACAAAACCATACTCAACACCATTTAAAGTAAACCTATGCTTAAACTCAACATCAGAATCCAAAGCTTTATTTATTTGATTAACAATAGCATCATAATCAACCATATCAATTAACTCAACATCACGCCTTTTTAGACCGGTAAATAAACCTATAATCCTTTTTGTCTTATTGTTCACATCTATATCATCACGCTTAATTATCGCTAAATACTTTTGCGATTGCTCTAATGTTATATCCGAAATGTCCTCAGGTAATGATATTTTAATGTTCTCTTTCATATACTATTTAAACGATTAACTAACCTCTTTTGTTATTTATCTAATTTCTATTTTACCCGTACCCATTAGTTGGTATGAAACCGAATATCTGAGCGCATCTAATAAGTGATTGTAGTTGTCAATTAATGTACCTGACTTCTTATGACTGTACGCATAGTTATTAAGTTCTTTAGCAAGGTTTAAACTCTCAGGACATACCACGAGGTCATAATCTTGTATAAGTGCGATACCCGCATTGATAGAGCCCGCACCCTTCTTTGCACCTATTATATTGCATTTCTGTCTACGCATCTCATCAATCATTCTAGGTTCTGCTGAATCAGCCACAACCAGATTTGTTCCGCAAGTTAATAGAACTATATTAGCAGTGTCCGACGTGCTTATCCCTGTATTATACATATACTCCTTAGCGTATATAATCTTCTTCTTTTTGTCTATTGCCACACCTATCAAGGTTGTAGGGTCATTAGTAAATCCAAAGTCCATACCATAGGTTACTTGCAATTCATTAGGGTTATAGTCTCCAGTACTCCAATCACTGAATACAACACCTTCAGCGCTATCCTGCCAACCTCCTAGTATCTCCAGGAAATACTTCTTTGGTCTATCTCTACGCATCCTGTCCATATTGTTTATGAATGATTTAGATACATTTGCCTCGTTATCTTTGTAGGTTGTATGGATATAAGTTGTATCTCCTTTAGTAAGGTTAGAACCACCGTTAACACCTGCCTGCTGAAAGAATCGTTGATATATCCAGTGTTCCTTAGTTGCAGGGTTCATTATTAATATAACCCTATTCTGTATGCCTTTCTGCCTTACTGATAAATCTATCTTATCGAATGTGTCTTCATCTACTAGTTCTTCAGCTTCTTCCACTACAAAGGTTGTGATACCTTGTAATGACTTTAGATTTGCTGATTGGTCTCCTGATGAGGTTTTAATACCTCTAAACAATATCTTACTGCCAGTAGTCTTATTTACTATCTCATTCTTAGTTATATGGAAATACTCACGTAAACCCATTAAATCTATTTTCTCCAGGAACTCAGGTATTATACTTATCTCCGCTGATGTCATCGTATACCTAGTAAACAGTATTTTATGCCCTCCCTCGCAAGTTAATAACGTCAATAGAGATGCTATACTAAACGATTTAGAAGAACCCCTCCCACCCGTAACAATATAGTACCTACTCGCTGACTGTGACAAAGGTGCGTATTTCGGGCTGATTAATATACCAGGCTTATTCTCTTTCATCTTCTTTGCTTTCATCTGTGATGTCAATAGTAACTGTTTCATCGATACCGAATCCTATTAAGTCCTTGAAATTTATACCGGCTGACAGATTGGCAGTCAACTCAACCTGGGCGGTTGGCTTAACTGTACTGTATTCTAGCAATAACTTAGATGCTGACATATTGCCGTCTAGTGCTTCACCATACAACATCCTGAAAACCTGCCCTAGTTCATCTCTAGTAACTGTATCCTGCATCACATCCTTAAATTGATTCTTACGTCTATCGTTAGGGTTCAAACTCTTGGTTGAATGCCCGCCGTTATTGGCTCTTTTACCGATTCTCCTATCACCGTTCTTATCTTTAGTGTCCATTTAAAACAAATTATATATTAATATCCTTATAATAATTAAACGAAATAAACTAATTAATGTTATTCTTAATTTTAAACATCATTTAATCAATCTTTAAATTGAACTGGATACAATATATCGAATATAAATCAAAAGCTCTTAAAACGTCTTAAAATGGCTTACACGTACAAAAAAAGGGTACTACAAATTAATGCAATACCCTCTTTACCTTTTAACTTAATGTATTTAACTATCCTTTACTCTCCTTTACCTCCGATTAGCAAATTTAATATTTCAATATCTTCATTCTTTCTATCTAATCTTTTATATAAACTTACAACATCCTTCAGCAACTCAACGTAACTATTATTACTATCGGTAAAAGCATCACTTAAATTAACTAAGCTTTCACTTAAGTTTTCTATTATCTCGTTTAATGTTTCTATTTCATCTTCATAGTTCTGAGACTCTAGAAATTCAACTCTCTTTCTCAACGCCTCCGATTTGTCTACTAATTTACCTATTAAAATATCTTTATCTTTATGTTTCATAATGTTAATGTATTGATTATTAATTATTTAAGTTTTACTCTTAATTATTTACCCCTTGTCAGCTCTTTTAAACGCTCATTTTTCTGAAAAGTGATGCTAATATGCAATGTCCTTATATACTATAAGAAGGTTGCAAATCTGCATCAAAAAGTCTATTTTCCTGCCATTCTGTCATACTCTTATATCTTAATTGATTAGTGTGAAATTTCATAACAACTCACCTCGAATCCTTGGTTATCGTAGCAAGGTTCAGGTTCACAACCAGACAAAGCAAGCATTACAGTTAGTATTATAAGTTTTTTGTAGTTTATCATATCTTTAAATTTATAGGGTTATTACTTTATTGGTTAGTGTATCATATATTGCGAGTTCGCCATTCTTTGTAGCTATTTCGGTTGCAGTCTCTAAGGTATCAAAATGTAGGTTTGCATCTAACCAGTACATATTTGTTTTTTTGTCCATCCAACCCCCAATTGAATCATATGCTTCGGACTCTACAAATTTACTAATTCGCAATATAAGTCCTGGAAATGTAGACGGATTTTTGCCCAGGTATATGTTTTTATAGCTTACTATATACCTACTTTTGCTTTTACTTAAATAGGTTGTGAAATCACGCCTTGCATTAGCTTTGTTATTTATCCCTTGTGTTACTGTTATGCCTAAATTTATCATAATATTATTATTTTAGTTGTTAATATATATTTTCTGTTCCCTTATACACGTGATTACTTACTACCTTACTTTGGTCAAAACCTTTACCATATTTTAAATTTTCACCTACAAAAATACCATTATACCAATGAGACCAGGTAACAAATTCATACATAAAATCGAAATTAGCTAAAATATATCCGTTAATTGATGACTGCATATAGTTGGGTAAAGTTGTGTATTTTTGGTCCCTGTATATCATTGTTGTTATTATTTCATTTATTTCATTGTGCGTGCTGTTTTGCTCTCTTGCGTGCCTGAATATATGCTTTATGTCATACTTTAAAGTGTCATTACTATTTAGTTTTTGTTTCCAAGTTGTGTTTTTTGTTTCAGTCATAATATTATTATTTTAGTTGTTATACAAATCAATGTTAAAATCTATGTTCATTTCTTCGAAATCTAAATTATTATAGTTATCGTTTATACTGTTTACTGCATTTATATATATGTTGTTCATAGTGTTTATTTTATTTATTATTATTAATTGTTTATTAACTCACTTACTTTTTTAAAATCTTCACTCCAGTTATCACAAAGAAAGATATAATTTTCATTTTCAGATGCTCTTGCTACAACATTAAAACCGTTGTCGGTTAGAATCTTATAAGCTTGTTCCATTATGTCTCCAGTCCTGGAACAGTACGAAAAACTTTTACTTTCTGTCTTATCGTTATTGTACCGCTTTGGTTCGTATATTTTAACCTTTGAACCTTTGTAATTTGTCGCACCGATGTATTTTACTTTTATTTGTCTGTAGTTGTTTACCTTATATGCTTGTTTTTCCATAATATTTATTTTAAGTGGTTTATTAATTTTTCTGTTTGTTCTATTGTCTCCAGGTTGTGAATCTCATTGCCTGTGCATAACTCAACAAGATATTTATTCAATGATATTAATACTATCTCCTTATTTGTCATTATTATAATATTTTATTAGTTGTGTTAATTGGTCATTTTCGATTTGTAACCTTTTTAAGTCTCCTTTTAAAAAGCTATGAAAGGGTAAAAAATAATCTTCTCCGCCTTGTATATTTATTTTAGCTTTATTAATACTTTTTATTTTATTATCGTTAATTTCGATTAGAGTATTTAAATCCTGAATTCCGTATTTTAGTATATTTATCATAATTAAAAGATTATGTTTGTAGTTGTTAATACTTTGTAAGTTATTGCAACAAGTAACGGAAATACAATTGTTACTGCGATTGCTAAGCCTACTAATGTAATTTTGTCGATGTTTTTAAATGTGTTTTTCATAATTTCTATTTTAGTGTTATTGTTTTTAATTAATTTATTTTTATTTATTTAATACTTTTGTTAAGCTTATATATCTTTTACTTTGTTTGTCTGTAATACTATTCAATTCATTTATTAATTGAGTTCTAAAGTATTCGATGTTTGAATTTGTTGCATTCATAATATTGTTTTTTTTAGTTGTTTATACTTATTACAAAATGAAAAGCCGAGTCCACTTCATTCAGTTCTTCGTATTTTAAAACTCCCAACTGAACTAACTTATCCGCAATATTACGCTCTCTGTGATTAGCAAATAAATTAGTTTTCATTTTTCTTTGCACTTCGCTTTCGTAAATAGTGAAGCCATTCTCTTCTTTAGACATCTTATCTAATAATCTCTGTTGTGGTGGTGTTAATTTTACTTTCATAATTTCTAATTTTAAATTAATTTAAAGGGAGGTTTTACGCTCCCATTGTTTTTAATTATACTCAAAGATAGTCTTTTTTTAGTTACCACCTCATTTATTTTGATTAATTGTTTAAATTTTCTTTTATAAGTTTAGAGGTGAGCAAAAGTATCTTTCTATTTTGCATTTTTTCAAGTTCCCATATCACCTCTATATTGGACCCTTTTAACTCTAAATTTTTAATGTCATTCTTTAAATCTTGTATCAACGCTAATGTGAATTTGTTTAACATAATATTGTTATTTTTAATGCTGTGCCTTATTGACTTTGTAAAGATAGTCTAAAAAACAATGCACCCGACATATTAACAAAATTTTAACATTAATTAATTTACTACACTTTCACCATCTGGAAACACTATCTGGAAACACTATATTAAGGAACGCGCGCACGTGTGAAAATAATATATTTAATATCCTAACAATTTAACATTTATTTTACTCCATACATAAAAGTTTTTAATATCCTACTATTATTTTGAACTATTTTTATTTTATTTTCTATATGTTTGCCATCGGTAAAAAATAAGGTGGTAACACTATTTATTCGACATAACCAAATTTTATATGAAAAAAGTTAATAAAGTTTTGTAATTAATTGGGGAACCATTCGGACATATAATTACATTGCCACCACCTGGAGCCACCACCTGGAAGTACTACCTGGAGGCACCGCCTGGAAGTGCTATATTAACATTTAGGGAGTATACGCAAAAAAACCCTTTCACGCCTTTTTAAGGAGGCATCCAGGGTTTAGTTTCTTTCACGCCTTTTTAGGAGGGGTGGGTACTTCATTTCTATCACGCCTTTTTAAGGACAGAGGATAGCAATTATTTCTTTCACGCCTTTTTAGGAGATGTGATTGTTAAATGTTCTATCTAAATCTGACATAGCTTCCTTAACTCTACCTTTCATTGCACATTGAGTACATCTTACTTTCTTCCAGGTTCTATTATATATCTCAGTATATAAAGCCATAAGGTAATCAACCTCTTCCTTACTCAACCTACCCGCTTTACGATTACTCATAAACTCTCCGTAAGTTACGTGTTCTTCATCAGTGAAACATCTAACTTGTTTGCGTCCTCTTGGAAGTAAGTTGTTTAACTTCTCTCTTCTTTCATCGCATCCGCAATCAACACCTAATACATCTGAAACCTTATTAACTATTGCTTTGATACCGGTAGCCTTAGTGAATGCCTCTACGACATCCCCTAAGCCCTTAACTGTTTTCTGTGAAGCAAACTGCTCCTTCATCAATCTAAACTCCTTAGACCTCTTGTCACCTTTGTAATTCTTTAAATCCTTTTTAGTTATCATATCTATTCCTTTTTAGCTTTACGAATCTTCATATTCGAATTGTTATATAGTTCTCCTTTTGAATCACCTAGCACCGCATCTAAACCCTTGTGTAGTTCTCTATAAATGAAACCATAGTTTATATCGTAAATGCTTTCTATCTCCCTTAGAGAGTTGTCGTAAGACTCCTCAATGAATTCTCTTTGATGATAAGGTAAAGCACTAATCTTATCTAAGATAGCTTTCTCTTCATCCGTTGGTTCGAATGCTTCTGCTTCATCTCTAATATCCATACCATCAAAAATACCTACAGTCCTATTTGCTTTCTTTTCATCTAAGAATATTGATTGTAAGGTTTGTGTTACATAGTAACTATTAAGTTCCTTATCTTTATCCATTAGTTTAAGATACATATCTTGGACCAAGTCATCAGCGGTCATCTTATCTTTAGTTATGTTAAAAGCAATCGCTCTCCATTTTGAATCGTGTTCTGCTAATTCATTTATTCCTCTCATTACTCTTTAATGTTTAATGGCATCTTCACCGCTATTGGTGTTTGTCCGTTATCTAATACTACTCCACATCCTAAAGCTTCTTTCTTACCGCCTTGCATATAACCCATAGCGTAAGACGCTGAATCAATTCCACATCCAACTGCTAAAGCAAATACTGCTTTCTTAGCACCGAACATCCAATCAACATACATATCAGTATGGTAGTGACCGGTAACTGTACTCTGCATATCTCTCTTGGCAGCAGTACGAGCCTTAGAACTCTTATGTCCGTGAACATATCTAACGTCATCAATAACTACCTCTGTTACCCACTTCCAATTGGGAGTACCTAACACTTCATTGTAAGCTTTAATCCATCTTGAAGGTATTGCTGAAGTCTGTGCTTTACGCATTATAATAGCATCGTGATTACCAATAGTAACATAAGCATCAGGAAAAGCTTTATACCATTCTTGAATCATATCGATAGCTAACTCCAACTCAGCATCTCCTCCTGCGGTTTCCGAACTTGTTTCGTGATAAGATGAAAAATGGTTATCGATAATGTCACCTATGAATACTACCTTATTACATTCGTATTTATTGTAAGTATCTATACAGAACTGTAAGTAATCCTTACGTGTAAATGGTGCGTGTATATCTCCTATTACTAATACCTTGTTCTCTTTAGCTTCCTTTACTCGTGAAGCCATCAAAGCAGATATTTCTACTTCATTTAATCTATATCTATTATCTCTCATAATTCTTTGTTTAAATAAAAAAGGGATGAAGAACTAACCTCATCCCCTGTCTTATTGGTTATTAAAACGGTAAGTCATTAGAATCAGACTCACTACTAGACACAACCGCATCTTCACGTTCAGCAGTAGACACATTGTCTTCTGACACCCATACAACCTTACCATTACCTAGATAGACTTTAGGGTTCTTAGCTTCTCTATCATCTTGAGATTGTGATAAAGAGATACTTGCATTGTTACCATACTTAGTCTCATCGTTCTGAAACATTGTTAGGTTGATGTAAGAACCTTTCTTACCTTTAACGATTAATTCTTTTGGAATCGCTTCTAAATTGATACTGAAATTTGTTATTGCACTCATAATTTAACTGCCTACTTTAATAGGACTTTTGTTTAACCGCCCACTTTATTGTGAGACATTCGGCGTTACTCAAAGATACTACTTTATTATTTAATTACCTACTATACTTATAAAAAGTTATTAACTTAACCTCTCAGCTTCATCATCTACCCTTAATTGGTTTCTGTCTTGCCTTTCATAGTTTAGAGTTACCTCATCATTAACTGAATCAACCACCTCTTCTTGCTCCTTTTCACTAAAGCCTGACATATCAAACTCTTCCTTTACCACTACATCATTAGTTGTTATAGCTTTTACTATCTCTTCTTGGTTTGCTGCTATGTTTGCAACTAATACCTGAAGATTGTTTAATCTATTCTCTAACTCTGTTACTCTTACTTTTAATGTATGTTTCTTTAACTCACTCATAACTTATAATGTTTTAACTATTAATAATAATACTGTTGGTGCAAATGTAAACAATGCGTCTAATACGTTAGGAGTACTGAACCTCATCTTTGCATCTACTATCTCTTTTCCAATTGACACGAAGACCATAAACCCTATAGCTTCGATTGTTGTTCCCCATAATACTAATGGTGTTGCTATTATAGTTCCGTAAAAGAAATGTAACAACTTGTCTGTTGGCACTGATGCCATAAATGATAATACTTTTTTTAATGTTTCCTTCATAATTTATATTTATTTATTAATTTCTACTCTGCAAACATACAACTTATATTTCAATACTTAACTATATTTAACATAAGTTTAACACTCTCCCCTATCATAATCAGTTATCCACTTGAACCTCAGCCTCTTGACTTCAGCTTCGTACTGCTCTTTGCTTAGAGAACAAAAACCCGTATGGTAAAATCTGTTGTGTAACTCCTTTAACTCTTCTAAAATCTCATCTCTTTTCATATCTATCCTATGTATATTGTTTCAAACACTTCTTTTCTATTGTCATCTTTACGTTTCCATTCGAAACTCTTTAGTACTAATGAAGCCCTCTCGTCATATACATTTCTATCTTCATCAGATAATTCTCTATAAGCTTTCTCGTTAGCCGTTAGTATTTCATTGTCCACAACTCTTATAGCTTCTTTCTCTAACTCTAGTCCAAAGTATTCTCTATAGATATTCATATAGAAAACATCATCTTCAATTAAAGGGAACACCTTGTTTCTTGTATGGATTACTGTAGCGTGTGATTTCCCGACTGCTTCACCTATAACATTCATTGAGGCTCTTGTGTCTTTCAAAGCTATCTTGTAATACAATGCTCTTGCGTCAGTCACATCTGTCTGTCTTGACTTTGCAAGAACGTCTGCTCCTGTTCTTCTTGTTACATAATTTACTATCTCTTCTAGCCTTGTTGTGTTATCCATATTATTTATTTGTTTATTTTATTAATTTTAAGGTAGTCTAAGGATAGAATGGTTAACCCTCCTACAAGTTTTAATCCTATCCTAGTAACTCCTTGTTCAGCTGAAGAAAGCATAGTTGCCATTGGATAATCAGTGACGAAACTTAAAAGACAATCGCTCACTCACTCTCTCCTAACTGAGGTACAAACATACAACAAATAAATGAATTAATATGTTAAAGAAATGTTAAAGTATGTTTAATTTTAACTGGAAGTATGTTTTTATAAACGCTTCCCTTCCTTTAGCCTTGTGTTTGTTAGCGAAAGCTTTGAACACTGCCCTCACCATACCATACTCAGACAACCCTTGGAGGTTCTTTAGACACCAAGCGTTACCTAATCCCTTTACTCCTTTAACACTGTCAGCTGTATCACCGATAATCATTTGAGACCAAAAATTATAATAAGCTTCATCCTTACTAACCTTTATAAACTCTTTCTTTCTATAGTTATATATAGTTCCTTCAAACTGCATATAGTCTTTATCGATGCTAATGATAACACTCTTATCCTTACCGTACTGAAGCATAAGCTTAGCTACTATATCATCAGTCTCAACGAATGACCTAGTAACTATCTCTAGGTTCTCCTTTACGTATTCTATTAAAGGACCTAAGAACTCAGGCTTATCTCTATCCTTTCTATTAGCCTTGTAGGTATCGAAGATGGTGGCTCTGTAGTTATGTCTACAGAACCCTACATTAATCATCTTCACGTTTCCATACCGAACTTCCATATTGTAAACAACATCTTTGTATTTACTCCAAAAGTTATCTATAGCTTCATCCAGGTCCTCTGCGTTATAGGTTGCTTCATATACTACACTATCAATATCAAAAATTCCTATCATAACTTCTTCCTTTTAATTTCTATGTACCAATTGTAAATCCACAACCTAACCCTTACATCGAATGAGCCTTGAATTTTCTTATCTCTTTTCATTCTCTATCTCTTTCTGTAGGTTTGCTAACGCTCTCCAAGCTACCTTTGCTGAGTGTCTAATTCCATCTGTGTCAATTGTTCCTGCATCTAACAAATGTCTAACTAGAGCATCCTTCTCGTCTCCTGACTTGCTTCTATCCCAATGCAAAGGACTACCTGGATTGTGTTGTTCATTCCCTACAAAGGAACACTGAGACACCTCTCTTATCGCATCAGGAAAGTAATTTAGAACTCCACTGAATACTGGAGTCTCTTTACGTTTACTGGCTTCATCTTCTTTCTTAGGGTGGCTTATGAATTCGCTCTCTAGTTCACCGCAAGTACAGTCGGAACACATTCCGTTACACACCTCATCCTCTATATCAACCATCATATCTCTTACTGACATACCTGAGTTATTAGCTATATACTCGTTCCATTCGTTTTCCATATACTTATCTAAACTGTTTCCCATATTTAAAATATTAATGTTACTATTCCTATACCTATTCCAATCGCTACTGTAACTCCTAAAGCTACCATAGAATAAAACGCAACTAGAATTCCTCTCTTAATTAATTTATTTTTCTTCATATAATTATTATTTAAATTAGCTTCCTTTCCTTTACAGTTTGACTGTGTCATACATTCGCAACCTCTACATCCGTTACGATAACTTTCCATAAAATTAATTTGTCTTTGAGAAACAAACTCTTCCTCTTCTTCTTCTTCAAACTCAGCGTGTTCTTTGCAGTCAGAACAGACACCTGAGTAAGGCATCCATTCATTAGCACCGCAACAGTTACTCATCATTATCCTTGTCTTTTAAATGATTCTGACTCATCCTGACCAAACACACCTTGTTCGTATAGACCGGTCATTTTTAGCGTCGCTCTTGACAAAGCTCTTTTTTCGGCAAGTTCGATAACATACCAACTATTTGTTGAGCCATCTTTAAATCCCGCTCCTTTTAAAGCTGAACCAAAAGTCTCTATAGTCTTCTCACCTTTCTTAGCAGTAGCTTTTATAACTGCAAAGTTAGGTTCACTATTGATTACTTCATAAGTGATATTTATATCCTCTAAAGCACTTACCTTCTCGATTCCAGACCTTGTCAGAATTATATAATGTTGATGCTTAAAGACATCTGCCTTTGTTAAATCATACTTTACATACATCTCTTTTAATTTACTTACTTCCATATTACTTTAAATTTGTTAGGGTTAATATTAATTCATTTATTAGTACTAAGGCGTCTTCCTTTTGGTCAGACTCCTGGTAATCTTGATTTGTGTCCTCATAAACTTGATTAAGGAACTCGATAGTTGTTGTCATAATTAATGTGTTTTATTGGTTATTAAATTCAAACTTATCTCTTCTATCTATTTTTCTCTCCCTCCATTGTTCTAGTTCTATCTCTTGCTCCCTAGATTGGTTGTGTATGTGTAGTTTCTTTTCATCTGCACATTTCTTCATTGTGATTGGATTACGATTTGTTTTCCAAAAGGCGTGACACTTAGTTTCTGTTTTCATATTGCTTATCTTATTGACTCTGCCGCTAAAGCATCTAAGTCGGTTAAATTCTCTTCTGTTAATAGGTTTGTTATTAGTACGCCTCCTGCATAAACCTCTTGCGTTTCAAACTCTACTGATACTGACATTTCATTGTATCTCCCATCATAAGCTTGAATGATGTCTCCTTCTAATTGTAACTCTATTCCTCTGTACTTTACTATTACTGTTTCTGCCATCTTAATTATCTTTAGGTTATTCCCTTGTGAGGTACAAACATACAACTTATATTCGACATAATCTAATAATATAAGACTTTAACTTTTCTTTAACATATCGAACGCATCTTTAAATGATACAGTTTTTCTTTCATAAGATTTAACCGCTACATTTCCTTTAGCATCTTTATAGTAAACCTCTCTTACAAGAGTGTCCTTTAACTCAATATCTTTATCAGAAGGAGTGTCGTGCCATAGAACAAACCCATAAGTCTTATAAGGACCTCCCATATGCTTAACTAGGTTCTTTATTAAAATCTTCTGACCTAAAGTAATTTCCTTACCGAACTCCTTAACCTCTGCCATTATAAACAACTCATCCTTTTCAGACTCGTACATCCAGTCTCCATCTGTTCCAGTTCTCTTGTCGTTAGATATTCCTTCAAACAATAACTGTTGTCTAAACTTCTCCTGGTTGTAAATTTTTCCGCTCATCTCTTCTTTTTTAAATGTTTCTATTATTGTGTCGACACCCGCTTTGAGTCTCTTGTCACTCGCTTTTACTTCCTTGAACCCTAGGGTGTTAACTCCTGTATCTGTTTTCTTCATATTACTTTACTCCCGTTATATATACCAATGCTAAAGATATAATTGTTATTATAATTAATGATACGATAAATCTTACTGTTTCTTTCATTTGTTTGTTTCTTTGAATATTCTAGTGAAAAATCTCCTCAACAAATATCCTCTAAAAATACTTGCTATGAAGAACATAAAAGTTATTAACAAGTTCTGCTTAACTGTTACATCTATTCCAAGTAAGGGGTATATTGTTATTTGTATTGCGAAAGAGAACCCTAGCCCAACAACTGTGTTGGTTATAGCTTCTATTACTGATTGTTTCTTGCTTTGCATAATCTATTATTTAATGTAATTGTTCGGCAAACATACGAAGATTATTATAAACAATACTATGTTTAACAAAACTTTAACTTATACGAATAATTCGTATTGGAATGGTTCTTCTCCATCTTCCTTATTCTTTTTGTCTTCAGCCCTAACTCCATCTATCCAATCTAAGATGTCCTCTCTTTTTATAAATTCAGTAGAATCTATTATTGGTAGTAGATTGTTGTTAACTGTAAGCTTCTTACCTACAAAGGTATCTGTTTCAACCATCGGAATAGCTGAGTGTAAGTCTATTTTAGATGTTGTTCTAGTACTACGACCTCTACCTATAGTCTGACTTATTTCTGCTTCAGCAATCTTAATTTCAATCTCTGCAAGGTTCTTATCCTCAAACGTAAACAAAGAGAATTCATAGTGACTTGTTCTAACTGTCTGCTTTGATTTCTTTATTGAATTATAAGGGATGTTTAGTAGGACCGCTTTTATTATAGTAGACTCAGTAGGCGCTACCGGAGTTCCTACAACAGAAATGTTCTTACCCTTAAAAGAATCAATACCAAGTGTATTACCAAAGTAATGCTCTTGCTCATCCTTACCTTTAAAACTACCTGAATAAGCTTTATAAGTTAAAACTATATCACTATCTACTTCAGGAAAATCACCTTTCTTTAGGGTACTCCTGGAGTAAGACTTGGACGTGTCTTGTTTAACCGGCTCAACATTAGAAGCTGTTCCTGAGTAAAAGAAGTCGTACCCATCTTCCTTTGACAGTAGCTTATCGTAAAAGAAACTATCGGCAGAAGCACTTAAAACAACAATCTTACTGAAGCATTCAGCAAACCTTTTAACACTACCAAAATGATAAGAGGATATAGAATTCCAATTGCTTATCTCAATAGCATAATCAGACTTAATAAGTTTAATAAATCTTGCAGTTCCTTCTATTTGTGACAACCTGTCAAAAAAGTTCGCTCTGTTTTTGTATCTAATCTGAGTTTTAAACGTTCCAATCTGTCCATCAACTAAATCAGTAATCTCATCCTTTACGTTTAACATATCGTAATAGAAATCTTTAGTAGACTGAATCTTAGAATTCTCACCATCTCCGATTAAACTTAAAACTTTATCTATTACCCTATTAACTTTTGCAGTTGTTATTGAAGACGTAGGCATAAGTTCACCCATAATATCCTCATCAAATATAACAGTATCTTTATTAGCAAATAACTGAGGAGCTAACATAACTCTAGTGTGAGTTGTTAAAACAGTCACCTCAGACTCATAGGCTTCAGCTAAGGCTCTTTTAAACTCCAAGGCTACTTGACTATCAAAAACAGAATACTCTATGTTAGACACGCTCCTACCATTTGCAATGTCATCAATTAAACTATTAGCCATCTTGCTCTCACCCATTTGCTGAAGAGTGTTGTATCTTACATTCAAAGAGTCAGCACTAAACATAGGAGGTTCAGGAGTAATCACGTAAGGCAAACCTTCTGAATCCATTCTACTAGCAATCTCATTTTTTAACTTATGGTTTGGTAAAGCTAATATTACATTCTCAACATTAATCATCTCTTTAGTCTTCCCGGTTCCGGTTGGAGCATTTATAACAGAAACTCTATTTTTTGACTTAAAGGCATTCTCAAAGTGAAACTTAAACTTACTTGCAACAACATCAATAGGTTCTTTATTGATTTCTCTAATTTGAGTCATTACAGTTCTAGTCTTACCATCTAAACTTAAAATGTTTGTGTATTTACCTGAAACTTTAGAATCAAATGAAAGCATAGACTCAGGATGCTCATAGCCTGCATTAGGTATTCTTCTTAACAAAGCGTAATCATCTCCATTGTAATCTCCTCGAACATTCATCTTTTCATTCACATATTTCAAACCTCCTCGAACAAACATCATATTTGAAATCAAGGCTCTTAACTGTAAATATTTTAAATGAATAGTTCCTTTGTCGAATCCGTTAAACTGTTTTGAATTTTCACAAGCTTCATCGTAGTTGAAATTTTGAATATTGAGTTTTGATGCAGATGTGCAATGTTCTATAATACTATAAGAAGGTTGCATATTAGCATCACTTTGTGATAATTTTAACTTTTTAATAATTCTGTTATGATTCCCTGAAGCCTTGTCTTTGTTGACTAAATCAGCTATTGCTCCTTTTACGTCATTCCAAATGTTCAACCTCCCGTTTATCACTTTTGGCTCAGTTCCCGCGTAAAACATCCTCGATAAATCTTTAGTTGCACCATCAGAACCTCCAATTTTAATCAAAGAATTCATTACACTTTTAAACAAAGATGGGTCCTCTATAATTGTATCAAGAACAATTACTAATCTAAACTTTCGGAAGTCCTTCTTGTTAGAGAAAGAATTATAAGTTAGATTTACATTAATACCATATTCCTTAAACTTCTCTATTTCTTTTAAAGGGTCTTGGTTATCATCAAAGTCTAACATAAATACTTGACAACCTACAAAGTTTGCATTCTTACGATGCTCACTATTAAGTATAGATGGAACAATAGTCTGTCCGTTAGATACAAAGTTCCTAAGTTCCTTTAAGTTAATCTCCTTAGTTTCGTATCCGTTTTGAAGATTATATGCGTCAGAAGGCTTACTACTGTAACGCTTTGGATGTATTGATAATTTAAATTTCATTGTCTATACGTTTTAATTATACCGCAAACATACGATTTTATTTTGTTGCAAATACAACTCGCACTAACTTTAACAAAACTTTAACTATCTATTGTAGAATCTTTCAAGAATATCCTTTACTATTAACTGACAATCAGCTTTATTAGTTGGCATATACACTGCCCTTGTATCTTTAGTTCTATGTAGAAGATTTAAGAACATTTTCCATCTTAAAGGGAATGACTGACTCATACGTCCTTTAGCTTCAATTATAAACTTGTCACTAACAAAATCAGGAGTGTAATATATTTTACGGACCTTACTGTTTCCATTGTTAGATAAAGGTTTCATTCCTTTGCGTGTAAATAAGACGTTCTCCAAGTGAAACTCATCCATAAGGTCAAATACCTCCCCTTCATATTTAAAGTCTATCCCTGCCTCTTGTAATAGCTTGTAACAGTTAATCTCTAGTTGTGAAGCAAACTTAATTCCATCGTAAATACCTTTTCTGCTATTAATTTGTTTTTTTCCCATTATATTATATTAAGATTATCGAATCACTCACGCCTTTTTAGGAGATAGGTGCGTACTAAATCGTTCACGCCTTTTTAGGAGGAGTATATATATAACGACATAACTCTTATTATTATTACATAAAAAACCCCTCCATTTCTGAAAGGGTTGATTATCAATAAGATGTTAATTAACTTGGTACATCAGTTACTAAATCTGAGTTAGTAAAGTTATAACCTGTTAAGTTAGCACTTCCTATACTGTCAGCAACAGTAGTTACACTTGTCTCTATATCATATAGATGACTTGGAGCAGCAGATAACAAACTCATATCTTGAGTTGCACCTCCATTATAGATTGCTGCTAAATTAGCACTCTGATTACTATTCCATATAGCTACTTGATTTATTATACCATCAAAATAGTTGTTATACACATTGTTATCTCTACCTATTCTAAAGATATTATCACTTGTATCATTACCATTTAAGACACCACTATACCCATAGTTACTATGTGAGCCATACTGAGTCTGAACTACACCATCTACTGCAATAGAAAATCTACTGTAGTAATCAGCTTCACTTCCTGAAGCAACTCCTGTAGTTCCACCATCAAATGTTACAACTAAATGATTCCAAGCATCAGCAGTTAAGCAAGACAGAACAGCAATAACTATTCTATTAGTAGTAGTACCATACTGAAGCGTAAGGTTGTTCCCGCTTGTTTGATGCAATGTAATAGCTCCTTCGTTAACCCCACTACCTTTACCATAATTAAATAAGGTTTGAGTAGATGTTGTTGAACTTGGCTTAAACCACATACTTAAACTCCAAGCATTACCATCACCATTTGTAACTCTATCCATAGCAT